>WLWD01003481.1_pt1 | contig 27914 bp, 13 predicted proteins | sample 6712731 | NCBI WGS metagenome assembly WLWD01 (sample SAMN12718690, study PRJNA576275) | sponge metagenome | isolation source: marine sponge | host: Mycale hentscheli | place: New Zealand: South Island, Marlborough, Capsize Point | collected 2014-11-01
AGTCGTAGAGATAGCAAATCATGGCAGAATGAACTGGCAAGTAACACATATCCATCACATTGGGATGGGTATGTAAATAATCTTTAAGAGAATCTTGAGCAGACGGACTGCTTGTTGTACTTCTGCATTTAGAAGAGCTATTACTGAAAGGAAAGCAGTCAATGTATTCCATTATTTCATTTTCACTAAAACCTACGATTTCTATTCTCCTTGAAAGAACATCCTCTCTTACAGACTTGGAGGCTGATGGACGAGAAGATACTATGATCATGGCTAGGGGAAGTAATTTATTATCTAGTAGTTGAAAAATCAAGTCATTTTCTTTGTCTTGAGAGTAGTACTCATCCAATCCATCAATAACAAAATGCTGTTTTGTCTCCATTGGAATCAACGACATGTTTCAATACGGCCTTTAGTTCATCTTCAAAATAAAACACCTCTAGAAGATCTCGGATGCTGTTAATTTTTTTCTTATTTAGCTCTCTAAGTACTACCAAAACGACAAGTTTTGCACCAATCAGGGCTTTGCCATGAGCCCAATCTTTGGTAATTTTATGAATTAATGTCGTCTTTCCACTCCCTGGACGTCCTTCTATCATTATTAACTCGCTACTCTTGTACTCTTTGAACGCATCTTTATACTCAATTTTTTCTTTGTGTGCCTTTATATCATCTACATTAGTGCTACTAACAGAATAGTCATAGCAGTACTTCAAGTCCTCAGGATAATCAATTAAAGCTAAATTGATAAATTCTTTCGAAACAACTGGAGGCCATGAATGTCTAGAATTTGGTACTTCTTTCTTGCTTAGATAGTAATCCAATAGCTTCTTTTTTCCAAGAGGATACAAGACAGTCAAGACAATACTTTCACAACACACTTGTTTTCCTTTACTAGTGACACAACATGTGTATTCACCCTCTGTTCCCACATGAGCTTGTCTCACTTCAAGAATATCAGAATGTACACCCACATAGGCTGAGCTCTCCTCTAATTCTTTTCCATCTTTCTTCCATTGGTATGACAAACATTCCCTTGGACGAGCCTGAACAAACAGAAGTGTGGACTTTCCTTCAGCAACTTGCATGCTTGTATTTGATACACTTGTAATAATCGGATTGCCAATGAATGATAACTTTTTTGAGCTTTTCTTATCTTCAGCAAATTTCTTCTCAATTTTAGCAGCCTTTACTTTATTCTCTGTAGACAAACTCAAATTGGTCTCTCCGACTAGACCACTACTCAGAGTAGTCTTTAGTTTCTTGAGCGTTGTACATGAATGGTTTGACAGCTAAGTTTTGACGACTCTGCACAGACTCACTTTAGAGCTGCCGGAGTTACAGTCAGCTATTTCATGTTCTTTCAACCCAAGAGATATGCCTATCAATTCCCACTTGTGACCAGCTGTCACTAACGATTCAGATAATAAATTCGCATCATCAGCATTGAAGGTGACATCTTGTTCAGTGTCACTTGTCTCACCTACACCAGTTATGGAATCACCAATCTTCTTGTCATCGTCATAAGCTGTTTGTGAACCCCACTCCCTTAAAATGCTAATGAGCTTAGCTGTATTTCCTCCAACTGAAGATAAGACTTGAAATAAGTCATCCCTTGAAAGTATTTCAGATTTCAGTTTCTCTAAGGTCATTCTAAGCAAATACCTCACTAGAAGTCGTTCATCGATATTTTCAACATCAAAAGAATTGAAGACAGAGTACGAAATGAAAGCTTTTTGAGACAATCTTCTTGAAAATTCTTCAGCATTTACATTAGATAATTGACTGACAATATCATCTTCACTTTCTCTGACATATTTGAGATAGCCTTCGTTCATTAGACGAGATGACATGCTTGCATCTAAGACAGAATACCCATAATATTTATTACAAGCACATACATAAACTCAAATAATTCCCAGACTTTAACTTCCCGAAGTTTTTTTTGTATCATACACATACACACCCACCCACACACAAACCATACACCATAGTACAATGTTGTTGTTGCTGTTTCTTTAACTCTCTAAGGGAATGTCCAACAGCTGTGTGCGTAAGTTGTACCAGGAAGTGTGACTCAGTGATGATGTCATAAGTTCAGTACAGACATCATCATGGGAAGTCATAAATTAAGTTTTATTTATATATAAACCACATTTTCTAAGGTTACTCAACATTGGACTCTGACCTTCATCACTGCAGGAAATAGACCAGACTCGTGAACTATCATGCAATACACAGAAAGTAGTGAAGTCTGCTCTAAAAATTCTATTCTAGTACATGTACATTAACTATGTATGTTACGCACACTATTCTCTGGATAAATACAAGCTTAATAATATTATTAGCCAACTTTTTTTTTCTATATTGATTTGTTTGTAAGATAGATTTAACTCAGATAATTTACCACAGGATGTCCAGTACTCACTACTATATAGTTGTAAGGTGGTCACATGACCTTTTGATATTGCTCATTAAGAATTGGACTGCTAAGTATGTATATAGCAATAAATCCCATTATGGGTGGGCTTTATTTAGAATAGCTGAAGTTGGTAAAAGAAGTTGAAAGTAAAACAAAGTGATGTGCCTGATCTCAAGTATCATAAACTATGCCATGTAGCATGAATCCCAGTTATGAAAACAAAAATTATTAGGTATATTAGCTATAATATGATAGTTTATATAAAGTGTTCCACTCCGAAACATAAATTTTGCTCAACATAATGATTGCCAGCAAAAAAAATGAAATGGAAATTGTTCATACTTGTCTTGCTGCTGAACTATTGTACAAAGGACTCATCTGCCTTCTGACATTAAGAGTGGAAAACTCATCAACTTCACAAATCTAAAATTTAATGGTTCTATTCTTTATCATTTGCAGTATATTTTTTTACACAGTGACAAACGATCCACAGTTAGACTATTTGTTCTGCTCTATTTGGTCAAACTGGAATGTAGGGTGCCAAAATTGTTGGTATTATATTTTTATTAGCAATTTATTTTTTTCTCTTGCAGATGATCCAAAACAATATTTTTATTTAAGGAGGAGATTGCAAATACAAGTACGGAACTATGTAGCTAGTCTACACCAACTCCCTAGTCTCATGAGCCAGACCCTTTACCGATTGAGTGGTTGTAAAAACATGGATTAACTAGCATTACAGTCATAAAGACAGCAAGAAAAGGGCATGCTAAGAAAAGCACTGAAGGCTATAATATAGAGCAAAGAAATTTCTCCAAGACTGTGAGACAAACAATCCCTTTCCTTTATAAAATATATTATTATTTGAATTTATTTGCAACTTAGCTAGCCCAGCAGCAGCTTCCTGTATTCATTTCCTTGCATGATCACCATTGTCCCAAACTAAATTTCACTCATTAGCACATCACCAAAATGTCTCTAAACATTCACTGTGATAGAGGTGCGGAGCTGGGAACCACACTAAGGAAGAGTTGATACTCGAATTTTTACAAGCAAAAGTATTGTTCCCCATGAATCGTGGGGAATGGAACGAAACGTATGGATGGCGATCAGACCCTTTCCTTCACCGCACGGTCGGGAAAGGGTCCTGCTCGCGAGACTAACCAACTCCCCTAAAAACCGAACAAATATACTTTTTTTTAAAGCTATATACTCACAAAATAGTTATGGAGCGAGAACCAATCCTTCAACAAATTCGGCAACTCTAGTCTTACCAGCAACTGGAAACCATCAGTAGGCGAACAAATGAACTCTCCCTTCACTTTCCGGTTTTGCCCACCACCACTACGCATGCGCAAACTGTGTTGGGACCGTAATAGTATTCTGAGGACCCTGCTTGCTGGAAGACTGTATACTCTCCTCTGCGTGCCACGGGAGAAATGAAGACATCACTATCCTGTGCAAAGGGTACTTGGAGACTCAAAATGAATCCTAGATCCCACAAATAAGCTTACTCAGGATAAAACATTACAAAAAAGGAAGAGCAAAACTAATAAGCTTAATTTAACATTAAACCTTTCGTGGATGGGTTTTATGATGACTAAGCCACTCAAATTTACATAGCAGGGATTCAAAGAGGATTTTTCGTTAAGGTTGGGGGGGGGGGGGGGGGGGGTGGGGGGGGGGGGGGGGGGAAGGGATTTTTGTAGAGTCACAAAAAACATTTAGCCACATGAATTAAAATGGTGATATACTTAGACCAACTATTACAAATTGCAGTTGAAGGATCAGAACTAGATAGTCACGATTTTGAAGATGTGTTGGATATTTATAAGGAAACTAGCAGTAGAGGGCCTATCTTTGAATGCTGCAAAGTGTGAGATTGTGTGTGATGACATGACATCCTGACCTGGTGCACAACTGATAAAGGAGTCACAAGCTCAGCTACTAGGTTCTCCTTTGGTTGACGAAGAATGCATATCTGTAGCTTTGGCAGAAAAAGTGGAAGAGCTACAGAGATTGGGTAAGCAGCTGCAGATGCTAACAGCACATGATGCACTGGTTTTGTTGCGCAATAGTTTTTCCCTGCTCAAGTTACTGTACATCCTCAGGACTGCTCCATGTTTCAGATCGGCCACCCTTGAGACATACGATGATTGCCTGCGTGAGATTCTAGGTGGAGTGACCAACAATCTTCTTGAGCGAGACAGTCAGGCATGGGTCCAGGCTACTTTACCAGTGAAGTTGGGAGGTTTAGGGATTCAGAGTGCAATGAACATTGCTCCATCTGCCTTTTTGGCATCTGTTCACTCATCCTCAGAGCTGGTAGATGAGATTTTGCCTCCTACTTCCTCACCTCAACTTGCACCCTTTGTAGTCGAGGCGAAGTCAGCATGGTCAGCCGGGCATGTATTTCCAACTCCTGAGGGTACTGCAGCTACCAAACAGAAATCATGGGACTCAGTGAGAACGGTATCAACTGAACACCTCCTAGATAGTGCTGCCAATGATGCGGAACATGCTCGATTACTGGCTGTGTCTACTAAGGAGTCCAGTGCGTGGTTAAGAGAGCCCTGCCAGTGTCCTCTCTGGGCCTCCGCATGGATGACAACACAGTGCGGGTGGCAGTGGGACTTCGTCTAGGGACCTCAATATGTGGACCACACCAATGCCAGCACTGCTCAGTAATAGTTGATGAGCTAGGTAGGCATGCCCTCAGTTGCAGACAAAGTGAAGGAAGACATCAACGTCATACCGCACTGAATGACATCGTGAAGCGGGCTCTGTCATCAGCCAAGATCCCGTCTCGACTGGAGCCGCCTGGTTTGGTCAGGTCAGATGGCAGGAGACCAGATGGTGTGACCCTGGCACCTTGGAAATCAGGTCGTTTGCTGGTATGGGACGCGACTTGCCCAGACACCTTCGCACCATCCTATAGAACTGATGCTACCCAAGCACCAGGGAGAGTGGCTGCCGCAGCAGAGGAGAGAAAAGAAAAGAAATAATATAGTAGCCTTCCACCGAGCCATTTCTTTTCTCCACTTGCAATCGAGACCATGGGAGTGCTGGGCCCAAGTCGATGGCCTTGGTAAGGGATCTGGGTAGACAGATCAGGCTGGAGACAGGGGAACCTCGTTCAACTGACTATCTCCTGCAGCATCTCTCGATTGCGATTCAGCGAAAGAACTCCATATCAGTATACAGAGGCATCACAACCTGACTTCATTTTATTTCTTTTTTATTATTATTTTATTTTTATTTTATTTAAAAGTATTATTATAATAAGTTACAATTATTAATTATCATCATTTATTATATTATTAATTATTTATTTATTATATTATTTATTAATCACTCATTTAATTTTATTTGTTATCAACTTCAAGTATTATTATTAATATATATGTTATGTTATTTGAAGTTTAGATTTTTTATTTATTTATTTCTTATTTATTTATTATTAATCTTGATGTAAATATTTATTATGTCATCATTTCCTGAGTACTTAATCAGTCACCCTGATCTTTATAATCAGTCAGTCTTTTTGTAGTTGATTATTAAATCTAATGGATTGAACTAAGACACATTAGCTAGATTGGCTCAGTAGTGCTTGCATGGCCCAAGACACTACATCTGGCAACGAGGATTTCCAGATGAACTCAATCTATCTTTAGACAGTAAGGATGCAAAAGGACAGATTCTCCAACAGGTAGCTGCTGCAGTGGGAGCAATGGGTGCATTTGAACCCGAATCAGAGCAAATAGAATCTTTAACTGGAAAGACTTGATCTGCATGTGATGGCAATCAATTTTTTCTGCTGATAGGAAAGTACCTGCTCTACTCATGTTAGTTAGAAGCACAGCATGCGAGGAGAAGCCTTCTAAACACCTATATACTCGCCCACAAGACAAGTCATATGAGGACATCGTCAAAGCTTACTCACTACACTCCCAACCAGTAGTGATCGTGAAAGCTTCCATTTTCACCACCATAACCAACAGAATGAAGAATTTATCACAGAATACACTGTGGAGTTGAGGAAGCTAGTGCTGCACTGTGAATTTGCTGACTATCTAGATCAGGCTCTACGTAATCATTTAGTTTGCTGATTGCTTAGTGACAATATTCAGAAAAGACCTTTAGCTGAAGCTGACCTAAAGCTGGACAACGCTCTGTCACTACTACAAGGCATGGAAGCTACAAGGAAGAACACTCTTAAGATCAAATACGGAGCCATAGGGCAGATAAAAAAATCATCTGGGAAAGGACCACCTAGGAGTAGAGATAGCAATACCTCAAAGAGACCAGTATGTTATCGATGTGGTTGCAACAACCACAATTAGGCAGAATGTTAATTCCATGACTCTGAGTGCAGGAATTGTGTAGAAAAGGTCATGTTGCATCAGTGTGTCACAGTAAAGCCAGCTAACCAACCACCAAGAAAACCACAATCAAGTCACTCTCACAGTCACTCACCTGAAAGTGCTAAGTGGGTCCAAGAATCACAATGACTCTGAGGGAAGGCCTAGAGGAGTTGCACATCTGTACACTGACAATAATAGCCACCCATTTCATGCATTTGTTACTCTGGGGCTGCGGTCTCACTCATCCCCATGCCAAACACTTTTTCCAGATCTATCCTTACAGCAGTCCAGATTAACACTTTGAACCTACACGGAGGATATTCAGTACAACAACCAGAAAAAGTCACTTCCGTTTATCTTTGTTGTTGGCAATGGTGCTTTTCTTCTCGAAAGGAACTGGCTACAACATATCCAGCTGGACTGGAAGGAGATGGGTGTCAAAGCAGTACTTCCCAGTACACCTGCGATATCCTTGGAGCATATTCAAAGAAGGTATGAACCATCTGCTTTTAGTAATGGATTAGGCTGTGTCACACTGTTCAAAGCTAAGCTCTTAGTGAAGCCTCAGTGCTGGGCCACTGTGATGCCCAACTTCCAATATGCCTGGCAGCAGATGCTTCAATGGTATTGGGGCTGTGTTGTCTCAATCATGTCACAATGGAGAAGAGAGACCTATCGTATTTGTATTGCGGGCTCTTTCAGCGAGTGAAAAGAACTATGAACAGATTGAAGAGGAGGCTGTTGCCTTAGTTTTTGTAGTCCTGTATGGCAGGAAGTTTACTCTGCTGACTGGTCATTATCCAAACCACAATTGGGTCCTAAGAAAGGAATTCCACCTATTGCCGCTGCATGCCTCTAACATTGGGCTGTTCAATTAGTAGCATACACATACGACATTGATTTTAAGTCTATGATCATGGGAGTGCAGATGCCTTGTCTCATCTTCCACTACCCACCACTGGCTCTGGTCATTCAAGTGAGCCAAGTGTATACAATATAGTCAAACCCAATTTACAGGACCAAGTGTTAGCAAAGCAAGCAGCATAAAAAACATCAACACTACCAACATGCTCATCCAAGAACCACGGACATTGGACAGGATGTTACGGTGAAGAATATGCATCCAGGTGGCAACTGGATTAAAGGAGTTGTCTTAAAAACTAGAACCAGTATCCTTCTTGGTTGATGTAAGAGAAGATATTAAACTTCATATTATTCTAAATCTTGTGGCAGAATTTGCTCCTGAAGAAGTACCAATGGATGCTGCAATACCACTCCAGTAGACTATCCAGATATTTCAGATAGGCAATCAAACAAGTGATAATCAATCAACACCAATTTCAACACCTATGCTACTGGTGGTGCTACCATTACTATCTGCATGCTACTATGTGCAATAATAATACTATTATAATAATATTTATAAATATTGATTTTACACGAATATAATATAGCCTCTAAATAGGGACTTTGAATATAGGGCATGTCTCACTTATTATGATCAGGAAGGAATAATAAAAGGGCCGATTATTAAAGTTTCATGAATTAGAGTTTCAGTTAAAAAAGAAAAGAAAAAGATATGATGTTTTATCACTTAAATGGTGTGGAATAGCACTGTCTATTGATAAAAAGCAAGGAAGTAAAAATTTAATATCAAATAATTGCAAGACTACAAGGTTTTCATGTTCTACACAGATTTTGACAATGATTGATATAATTATTATATGATACTCTATTGCTGAAATGTTACTTTCATGTGGGTTAATTATTATAGGCCATGCCAGATTATACTAAAAAAATTTTTTTTTAGTAATAGGTGTTAGTAAGCATAGTGGAATAATTCTCAGTTTCCGTAGTGAGGAATATAAATTTAGTTTCAGGGTTGACTGTGAATGCGAGCGAGAGACCAGGAGACAGAAGGAAGAAGGACCTATAACATAGAACTTACCTGCTTATCTTGTTAGCATTGTGTATGTGTGTATTGTGCGTGATTTAGAACTATCCTAAATGCTTGCATCATTTCGAACTTATATGTTTTTGTTGTTTTAAATGTGCTGTCACTGTCACGAGGTCGAGTTTTGTAGTTTGTTTGTGTTTGCATGTGTCTGAGTATAAAGGCACACGCACACATGCGTTCTCTGCCATTTCCACGAGATCAACAGTCTAGCCTGAGTGGGTATCTTAAGCTGTGCATTGGACTGGTGGCAGTGTCAACTACTCTCTGAGGGACGTTAAGTGGAGCTGGAGAGTTCCCCCTTTACTCTGACGATCCCTTGCCTACAGTGAATACTGGAATACTGGAATAAAAGTTTACAGGAGATGAAATAAAACTGAGAGGCATAAATGACTAATAATAAATGACAAAAATAATAATAATAGGAAAGAGGAGGAGGAAAAATAGGAGGAGGGAACAAAAAAATTGAAAATATATTTTATGAAAGTAAATACTAATCATAAAAAACTAAGAACTTTATTGTTTTGTGGTGGAAACTGTCGAAATATTTTTATTTTATTTCATACGTAAAAGAGAATGATAATAATGGGACCAATCAAACAAAATCAAAATAAGACTAAAAATTCTAAAGCACAATAATTGAATAACTAAATAAAAAATAGTAATTTAGTTAAAATCTGCTGTAAATTTGATGACTTAAAATACTCTACTCAAAAAATCTACATAAAATTTGTGATATAATTGTAGAGGTAAAATCTCAAAAACTTCAAAACCAAAATCCAGTGTTCTCCTTTTCTTGCAGCGTGCAGCTTCTTTAAACTTTTTCATAGCAGTTACATCATCTCTTGCCACAATATCATGTATAACAATGTTACCCAGTGATCTACTATAAGAACTTTGACTGATATAAGCTGTTTCTAATTCATGACATTCCTTGAGGTTAGATATTATTAACAGTGCTCCATCTAGATCGATATCATTATGTGATATGTCAAAATATTTTAGATGAGTCAGAAATAAAAGATTTCTAGCCAGATGCTGAATAACTTCATAACCAATATTGTTATGTGATAGTTTTAGATACCATATCTGAGAGATATGTTGAAATGAACTAAATAAACTAGTTGCTCCTTCAGAACCAATCATGTTATGTGATAAATTTAAATCTTTGAGACCAGAAAGATATTGAAATGAAATAGATAAACCAGTTGCGCCTTCAGAACTGATGCTGTTATGAGATAAATCCAGCTTTGTAAGCTCAGAGAGGCAATGAAATGAACTAAATAAACTAGTTGCTCCTTCAGAACCAATCATGTTATGTGATAAATTTAGACCAGAAAGATATTGAAATGAAATAGATAAATCAGTTGCTCCTTCAAAACTGATGCTGTTATGAGATAAATCCAGCTCTACAAGCTTAGAGAGGCCTTGAAATGAACTAAATAAACTAGTTGCTCCTTCAGATCCAATGTTGTTGTGTGACAAATCTAGTTTTCCAAGCCCAGTGAGGAAATGAATTGAACTTGAAAGACTCTTTACTTCATCACTGCCAAAGCCATTGCGTGATAAATCAAGTATGTGTAGATACTTGAGATGTTTAAAAGAACTTGCCAGACTAGCTGTTCCTTCTGAGGTAATAGTATTCATTGACTGGCAAGTAGTACTTGAGTTAGCATCATCAGATTCACTAGTGGCAGGTGTGAGATCTTCATTTCTGGCACAACTGTTTTCAAATGTTAACTCTCTAAGTCCGATGTCAGCTGTTAGACCTCTAGCTAATGCTTCTACACCCTCATTAGTGAGGTCAGTAAAAATAATACAAAAATAAACAATTTGCGAAGATGAATTTGACAAAGCCTTAAATAATGTCTCAATGCTATCAGGTGTGGAAGATAGTGATAATGAAAACCGAAAAAGATGATTCAAACTTTTTAAATTATCAACTAACAGTTGACATTGTTCACAAGATACATTATTTAATTTGATTCCTAACCACGACAGACTCTCAGATTTTAGTATTTGAATAAGATAATCAAACCCTACTGTAGATATTGAAGTATCAATGTCTAGTGTAGTAAGGTGGCAGAGATTTGTTTTGGAGATATTCTTGAGTAAAATGTTCAATTTATTGTCATCATTGGGTAACTCACCAATCAACAACTCTCTTACTGGCATAGTTGTATTACATATGACATAACTGAGAGCTAACAAGTCACTGGGAGTTAGTATGGTCGATCTGAGACGGAAACAACCATCTATTAGTTTTGTAACTTTGTCGCAAACTATTTGACTTTGTGATTCAAAAGCATATTTAATTCGTGACACCAAAGAGTCCCGGTCATAATATTCTTCTTTTATTAAAAAAATTTCTTTTAACTGTTTCATGCCTGGCTGAAATGATACTAAGCCACAATAAAATATCCAAACTGTTTTCATATCTATCAATCTTGAGTGCTCCTTAAAAATTTTAACTTGTTTTGACGTACTTAAATGGGCAATGTAATATGCTGCAAGGAATTCCTGTAGGGTCAAGTGTAGAAAATAAAATTTTCTTGTATTGCCAGTGTTTTTAATTTCGTGGTAAATGGTAAGCAATCCGAGACAGTTGGAATCATTGAAAGTTTCCTTACAGCCTAGATATGATGCTACTTCATCTGAGGTTATAATTTGATTAGAATTTACAGTCATATAATAAGCAAGTTTGCATATATTGTTGAAATACTCTTGAAATTCTCCTTTTAATTCTTGCAAATAGTTTAAACTTATTTGTGGATATTTAGAGAATCAGTGATCTGGTGAACTCTTCATAAATACTAGTTTGTGTAGATAACTGACTTACACTTTCAGAGTCGTAGAGATAGCAAATCATAGCAGAGTGTACTGGCAAGTAACACATATCCATGACATTGGGATGAGAATGTAAATATTCTTTAAGAGAATCTTGGACAGACTGACTGCTTGTTGTATTACTGCATGCAGAAGAGATGCTACTGAAAGGAAAATGATCAATGTATTCCATAATTTCATTTTCACTAAAACCAAATACTTCTATTCTCTTCGAAAGAACATCTTCTCTTACAGACTTAGAAGCTGATGGGCGTGAAGAAACTATGATCATGGCTAGAGGAAGTAGCTTCTTATCCAAAAGTTGATAAATTACATTACTCTCTTTGTCTTGACAACGATACTCGTCCAATCCGTCAATTACAAAGACTGTGTTTTCTCCATTGGAGTCATGAATAAATTGACATACAGACTTCAATTTTTCGTCATAATAAAACATCTTCAGCAGATCAGACAAACTGTGGGCTTGAGAGTTATTAAATTCCCTGAGTACTACAAGAAATACTAGTTGAGCTCCATGTAGAGTTTTCCCATTAGCCCAATCTTTTACAATTTTATGGACTAGAGTAGTCTTTCCACTTCCAGGACGTCCTTCTAGCATTATTAACTCACTGCTAGATACTTTAAATACCTCCTCGTACTTGACTTTACTTTTCTTAGCTTTTATGTCGTCAATATCTCCACGCACAGAATAATCACAACTGTATTTGGAATCTTCAGGTGATATAATCAAACCTAAGTTTATGAATTCTGTTGAAACTTTAGGAGGCCAAGTGTCATGAGAATTTGGGATTTCATTTTTACTCAAGTATACATCTAAAAGCTTTTTCTTCCCGAGTGGAAACAGAGTCTTTACAGTTATTTTTTCATTGCATACTTCCTTCTCCTGATAAGTAACACAGCATGTATATTCTCCCTCTGTTCCTCTACAAGCTTTGCTAATGACAAGCATATCACTATGGACTCCTGTATAATGAGAGCTCTCTTCTATGGCAGTTTCATTCTTCTTCCATTGGTATGACACAAAGTTCTTTGGAGTAGCCTCAACCAGCAGTAATGTAGACTTACTTTCAGCTACTTCAATTGATGTATTTGACATGCCTGTAATTACAGGATTCATGAGAGAGGTGGCTGAAACTGATATGTGTTGTGATGGAGAAGTTAATGAGTCTTCCTGAGAAAGCTTAGCCTGCTTGAACTTTTCTTTTATTAGCAAGCTTAAGTTTCTTTCTCCTACAACACTGCTGGCTAGAGATTCCTGTAGTCTTGTCAGTGTTGTGTTTGAGTGATTTGTTAACCAACAAGCAATAACATTATACAAACAAAGTTTTACATCGTCAGTTTTACAGTTTTCTTTTTCATGTTCCTTTAGACCGAGAGAAACAGCGATGTTTTTCCATTTGGGACTTGCAGCAACTAATAATTCTGCTAATAAGTTAGCATCCTCACTTTTGATAGTGATATCTTGCACTGAATCACCCTCCATAAAGTCTTGATTTGTCATTACTTCATATTTTTTTATATTAATGCTTCTTAGTTTTTCCACGAGCTGGATGGAGCATCCTTCAAGGGATGATACTACTAGGATGAAGCTATCCCATGTGCTTACTTCAGATTTTAAATTCTCGCAAAATACTCGTAATACGTATCGAATAAAGGCTTGTTTATCTATATTTTCACTTTCCAAAGGATTGAATATAGAGTAAGCAATATTAGCTCTTTGACACAATTTTTTTATAAAAAGTTTAAGATCCACACTGGATAATCCTTGGACAATATCGTCCTCATTATCTCTTACATAGATAAGATACTCTTCATTGGTCAAACGAGTAGACATGTTCTGGTACAAATTAAAAAAATGAACATAAACAAATAATAATGGGATATCTATTTTTCTTTATATTGAAACATCTCATTTTTACTCCTATTTTGGATTGCTGAAACAATGAAGTTCACTATAGTATGTTCAGGTCGAGTCGGCACGACCACAAATGTGGCAAAATAGGACTGCACTTACCAAAACCGGAAACCAATTTATAAGATTCCATGACTGTAGTCATGCTGTAGTAGCTTAAATGCGCGAATACATTGACACTCACGGGTGAAACAGCACGGGTCTAGAGTGCACATTATTACTATAAGTTCACTTGTTGAAATGAAAGAAGCTTTGATAGTTTTCCTCTGGCTATATTCAATATATACCTGGTTAAAACTAACCACTCGTAGTTCATCTTTAATATGATCTTGCTAAAAAAAAAAGCTGAAGGCTGTAGAGGGCGATCTGGAGCTACTTATGTAGCACTGCCGCTGAGAGCCACTAAACATAAGTTTCATTTTAGTGTATATGACTGCTTCGAGGTGTATCCCTTCCCATACCTCCACAAAACAGAATCTTTCCATTTAGCGATACTGTATCATTCAAGGAAATTAATTGTTTTCCCCTTCCAATAGGGTTGTTTCTGAATGACACAAGATGAACTTAGGTTTTAAGTGCAGTAAAAAACTTCTTGTTTTTTTTCAAGTCGCAAAGTGTTATGGCGAATGGTTACTATGGTGTTGAGACCCTTTACCAGACTTTTTTTTTTTTAACTCGGCCTTTTTTTTTTTTAGTACCTGTGAGTACGTGTTGTCAAAAGGTACTGGTAATTCAGATAGTCAGAATAATATAAGAGACCCCAGAAAATACCAGTACTGGGGAAATTGAGGTAAGAAAGGATCATTCATATCATTATTATTTATGTTTTTTCTTACATGTTAAAATTTTATATTTTTCTTTATTTTTAAACACTATAATTTTATGACATAAAATTGTGGTTGTAGCATTCTCCATAACCATAAGGAACTACCTATATATGCGAAGAGTAATAAAGAGCTAAAACATAAATAGTGACATAGAGAGTTCATGATGAATAATTAATCATCATCTGTGGCGTCTGAGGTATTGCGCACATGGTTGGCCTGGGTTGAGCATGACAAAATCCCGCCTCATGTAGTGCAAAAATTGTGTGGTTTTATTTATTCACATAGACTTTTCTATTGAATTGAAACTGCACTCTCCCCGCTGTCTCTGAAGTTATTCCATTCAAAAGTTATTAACGGTTTTTGCCATGCCAACTCAACCTGTACATACTATAGTGTTGTATAGCTAGACCTTGTAACAAATCACTAATAGATCTGCAGTCACTGCACCACTTCATCAGTTCTTTACTCTCAGAACAGGGTAAAATGTAGTCAAAAGTATATAATGAATATCATTAATGTGGTCATTATTAAAATAGTTCTTGCAGTGGGATCAGAATGGCAGAAAAATGAATGATAGAAAAATAGTTGACCTCTGCAGCAGGAAGTAAAAATGTCTAAAATCTACCTAGAAACTTGCAGTCTGTAAACTATGTATCTGTTATATTTTTGGAGGAACTGGAAAACAACCAAGATAGGCTGCCACCAGAATGCAACAACTAGACAGTTTATCAAGCTGTTTAAATGCTTTTCCACAGCCCAAACACAGAGGTTCAAATCTATGCTTAAAGTTTGCAGAAATTAAGATTCACTGAATAGCAAGAAGTTACACTGAAGGTAGCTTGCACTGCCAAGTCATATGTCTGAGCAGCACAAGCTAAGTGAGCGATGACATGGCACAAAAGTAATGATGTTAATTGGATGTGTGGGAATATATTAAGTGATGAATGCAGTATCAGTGATAGCTAATTACAGAACATAATGTTTAGTGTTCTTGTAGAAAGTGTGGTGGTTATACCACACCTCCCATTCCTTCTGAGATGCTGCTTCTACTTGCTGCTTCTGAAGGAGATCTTAAATTCTCCATGGATGTCCAGGACTGTCTGGAGAGAGCATCAGCTACTGAGTTCACCTCTCCAGCAATGTGAATGATATCAAAATGATACTCAGACAATTTGATTTTCCATCTCTATAATCTAGCTGATGGGGGTTGGCCATTCAAGATAATGATAAGGGCTTGTGGTCTGTAAATGCCTTAAAATAATCACCTGATAAATAATAGTGAAAGTGATGAATGGTAGCCAGTAATGCCAGTAATGCTAAAGCCTCCAAATCCAAAATAGCATAATTTCTCTCTCTGGGCAAAAGTTGCCTAGGGTAGAAACTGCATGGCAACCATTGTAAATCCCTGTAAACGCACAATGTGCCACCAATACCTGATGTTGAAGCATCAGAAAATATGCTGAGTGGTTCCTGGAGTAGGGATGATAAGTGATGAGTGATGACTGACTGCTGAAATGATATTCTTGAATGCAGTGGAAAATTTCTCTGAGATTGTGATGCCGGTTGAATTATCCTTAGGCATGTAGCCATTAAGAATGGTAGTGAATCTGGCCAGATGAGGGATGAATTTAGAATAAAAAGTAATCAAACCCAAAAATGATTTCAGTGATGCTCTATTAGATGGCATAATGTAATCAGAAATTTGAGCAACTCTTGCATGAGGAATGGAGAGCCTGCCTTTTCCCACATGATAACCAAGAAAGTCAAAGCTTGCAAAACACCAGTTTCCAATTTTGCGCTTTTTTAAGATGACATGATCCAATATCCCTATATTGATATTAATATACACAGGGCCAAAAGCCCAAGTTTACAAGGGTAGTTTGCAAATTGTGAACTTGAAGTTTGCAACGAGTTAACAAGTGTTCGAGGTTTACAAGTAGTTGCCAAAAAGTGTGCAAGTAGTTCACAATGGACGGCCCTGCAAATTGCTTGTAAACTCTTCAAGTGGAAGTTTACATAGTAGTTGACAAAGTGTTCTTTAACTCAGCTGTGAACTCAGTTGTGTATGTCTTGTAACAAATTGGAAAACTCTTTGTTAACTATGATGATTAATAAAGGAAAACTAAATATTATATATAATTATATATTTCATAAAACAATACAAATAACATGATAAGTACAGAAGCAAATAAGTAAATGTATATATATATATATTATATATAATATATAAATATATAAATAAATTAATAAAATTTTAAATATCTAGTAATGTAAAAAACACAAATGAATAGATGAATAAGTAAATAATAAAGAAAAATAAAGAAATATAAATAAGTAATTTAAAAACATACTAACCAAATAAATATATAAGTAAATAGCTAAATAAATAAGAATAATAAGTAGATAAATAAGTAAATAAGTGAGTAAGTAAATAAATTGATAGACAAGCAAGCTCACAAACAACTAAATGAATAATAAGAAATAAATAAAGCATTTAATAAATTGAAATTATGCACTAACAAAACTTTGGCAAAAATAAAGGAATGAATATGATATCCTGATTTTATGATGGTCTATAAAATTATTTATATATATTCATTTATATTATGCTTTATTTATTTTTATGTTGCTTATTTATGTTTCTATTTATTATGTATTTTTATTTATACATTTACTTTTTATTTATTAATTAATTCTTTATTTATTTTATTTCTTTACTTATGTATTTATTTCGTTACACAACATCTAACATTTTGCGGGCAAGACAAAAGATCATGTAATTACAAAAATGAATAAATAATAACATCAAATAACAACAACAACAATAATAATAATAATAATAAAAGAATGAAATTAAATAATAAAAATAAAAAATAAAAAATAAAAAATATTTATTTACTTGTATATTTATTTGATTGTATTTATTTATTTATTTTATTTATTTTTTTAATTTTATTAATCTATATAATATGATGTATTAATTAACATAATAAGTCATAATAAATAGATAATGGTAAATTTATTTATTAAATATGATGAATAAGTTAGTTGCCTGTACTGCCTAAAATTGCTGCCGTATTTCCCCGTTGTACCACTACTGACAGCCACTGAAGGAGGAACTGTGTAGAGCGGGGGTCTCCCGTGGCCAGGTGGATGCGTCTGCCTAACTTCTCTAGAAAAGATAGGGTAGAGGGCCCTATGGCGCCTGAGGTCTCTATGGCGACTGGCTGTATAATAAACTGAGGTGCCAGATGTGCATACTTGGCAGACTTCCTTTCTTCGGCCAGGGATGCAACACCTCCAGCTCGGCCCGACTTTTCATTATTTATTTACTTATTTATTTAATATTATAATTTTCATTTTATTATTTGTTGTGGAAATGTTTGTTAGATTATTGTGTATGTTGATTAAAAGTAACCCATACCAAATATCATGAAATAGGTACGGTGTCACCAAAGGAATAGGTGCAACTGTGTTGTATTTAAAGTGACCCATACCAAATATCATGAAATAGGTACAGTGTCACCAACGGAATAGGTGCAACTGACAAAATTAGTGTTGTATTGAAAGTGACCCATACCAAATATCATGAAATAGGTACGGTGTCACCAAAGGAATAGGTGCAACTGACAAAATTAGCGATCCGTAACAAAAACGCGTTACTAACTATAGTTTCTCTCCCGGAGCGACAGGAGAATATGAGGATGGGAATCTGCGAGAGCTTAACCACTGAAATAGTTGGTAAGTTACAGTTAGCGTGTATTTTGTTCTCGTAATGATAACTTTTGGAAGTGACTAAACTCTAGAGTGCTCCTAGACCCCTTTCTCTATAAGCAGCACGGGTGATTTAATTTTAAGAAGATAGTATTACTACATAACAATCAAAAGTTAATTGGTTGTGGTAAGAATCGAGTACGTCTTGTGTAGTAAACCCTTTACCAACTACAATAAGTCTTAAATGCACTAAGCCATAGGAGGAAGCCAATGTGGCATGAAATAAGACTTAATTAAGTTGTAGCAATAGCTCTGTGCTATAATTGAGTTGTAGCAATAGCTCTGTGCTATTAAAAGTAAGCCAGGTTTTTATTTTTATTATGATTTTTTCATATGAAGGTGAACTGTGGTGTGCACCTTTTGGAAGTACCCCACCTACCACCATCACCACCCATGGTGCATGTTTGTGTTGAAAGCCAATATAATGTTGAAGTGCTAAATACGATCACATAACCAATACAATGTGTATGTTTAATAAGTAACTAACATTTACTTTTTCAGTTCAAGATTTGATACGTATTCTAATTATCTGTAGTTGTATTATCATCCTATGTTGCATATTGATTAGTTGGTTTATATATCAATTAGCTGGTCAATTGATTCAGAACATGCACAGGTGCCCTAATATCTTAGTCTGCACCTAATTATAAACGTTTGGTACACTTTATGTTACTCCTGGTCCATGATCAGTGTTTACTTGTTTGTTAAAATCTACGTTGCTATAGGATATTGAACTGTACCGCCAGTTGTCTATTTCTCTGTCCAGTATTGCTATCAGTTGTCCTATAGGACTAAGGTCGGACCAATAGAAGAGTCCTACGGGATGTATGCCAAAATTAAATTAACCATTTCATTGTCCATAGCGCTATATGACACTTTTGGTTGGCCATTCTTTGTTACTCTCAGCACGCATGCATGAGAGGGTTATAGTAGTCGTCTTGTTAATAAATTGATTATCTAAGGAACATTCCCATTTTTTGTTTATACATTTCTCTGACATAGTACTTCCTGTATTAAAATAATCGAAATGAGAGTACTGGTATTTTTAAAACTTTGTTTTAATATGGCTGCTGAAATGCTCACCAATCAATTACTGTCAACCCCATTATGGGGCTTTGAAGATCAGAATGAGTGCTGTCCAGCGTGTGATAGACAATAGATACACATGCATCCATAGAAGGGACAGGTGGACATCTTGTGGAATTCCCCATGAGATCGTGGGATGGGATGGACAGAGGGACACACTCGAAAGGTGGACATCCCATGGATTGTCCCACGATTCCATGGGACTGAGGGATGGGATGGACATTTTACAGCATTTCTGGACACCTATGCAACAACTAGAAGGTGAATAAGCTGTGCACTCTGTTTGAACCTTGTACCAGTTCTGAGACTATCAGAAATTGAGCATATGGTTATTGTATTTAACTGTAAGTCTGAGATTTCTCTGTACATGCGCATAATATAGTTTGTCGCTACTTGCTTTAAAAATTCACCTCTTGCTGAATAGAATTCATACATTTTCATATTACCAAACTGGTTGCCATAAATCTGACCGTGAAAGGGCCTCATTTGTGAAACTACACGTGACTAAAACACCACAACATGTTAGCTCGGCTATGTAACCGCCAGGAGGCGTTTCTTAGCCTAAAGTATTAAATTTCATTAAAATTTCCCCCCCCCCCCCAACACCTCCTAATGTGGTCCTTGCATATGGTTGTCTTAGTTAATCAGATGTCAGGAGGTTTGTTGTTGTTTACTTTGTTTATGTTTTGGTTGTAATTTAACAGTCATATAAATTATGTTAAATGTAGAGGTCGCATTTATAATTCAATGCTATTCTCTGTACGCCAAATCTGTGGCCTCATTTACCACATTCTAAACTCTTTCCAGAGGTCTGGGTATGAAAAGGAGAATCCCGGCATGCCCTTTGACCTCTAGCTCCTTCTATTCAAATTTTAAAAAGTAGCCACGCAAAGAGAACCCTCCATCATAGCTCACTATCCTTTCAATTCAATCCATACCATGATTAAAATGAGCGCCCCAACTCGAACTGCTGTATGTAATCATTTTTGTGAGTGATATAATAGAATAATCAAGTCTAGCTCCTGTCAATGCCCGTGTGTATGTGTATTGAAGTATTTATTAATTGAAGATGAGCCGTCAGGATAGTATCTACAGTACTCTTGACTGCACGCTGTACATCCTGTGCAGTTAAATTTGAGTGTGTCAATGGCAAACAGTACTCTTCTTCTTTCTCTATTTATAGCCTGCCATTTGTTTGTTTGTTTGTTTGTTTCCATCTGTTAAAGTCCTCATGACTTATTTCTTTCTATTGCTATTGTTCCCAGTTTTTGTATGCGAAGTAACTGTAGTGCAAACTATAATAGTCTCTGGGAAGTTGGTGACAAAATCTGGCAGGCGCCATTTTCCACTAATCGCGAAATACATCCCTGGCTACACCCTTCCTCCCATCCGCCCCCTTCCTCTCCTCTGTTTTTTTTTTGAATGAGTAAACAAACTCTAGAATTGTAGTTCTAGTCACCTTCTTCCCCTTCATTGTTGTGAAGCAGTCTGCCATATTATTATTATTATTATTATTATTATTATCATTATTATTACCTTCAACCTTATCATCCTTTTTATTAGGCAATTGCTGTGTCATAAAGCCATCTGAAGCAGCTGTGGCATCATCTAATTTGATGAATGAACTCATTCCCAAATACTTAGACCCGGTAAGTTCTATAATAGCATAGACCAATATTGGCATGTGAGTGGGGTATGTGGGCGTAGCATGTCAGTTACTCCCCCCCATAATTTTGGGGCACTATCTCATGAAATGATTTCTCACATGAACAATTTTTAACCACAAAAAACAACAACATGCCTTTGGAGCCCCCCCCCCCCATACTGAAACTATACCACTGTTATGGTATTATAATGTGGTAGATCTGTATAGTTGATCCATTTTAATATAATGTTGTGTTGTTTTATTGTTGTTCATTTTCTTCTTCAAGTAGTGAGCTAAGTCACGTGTTAAATCAAAATTTACGCAATCATTAACCCTCAGCGCGCATGTGCGAGAGGGTTATAGTAGTCATCTTGTCTGTCTGTCTGTTTGTCACGCTCAGATTTTGGAGATAGTTGATGTAGGTATGAACTTACTCAGGACAAGATTTAGGACCTTTTGATGGTGCTACTTTTTTTTTTATTTCGGGCTAGTTGTTGAGAAAACGTGAAGCTTTCAGCACTGCGCAGGTACCAGCTTTTGTGGGTAATGCCCCCTAGCGTCACGCCATAATCACGTGAGCAAATAATTTCTTGCAGCCAGCGTTACTTTATGCTCAGGAAAGTTAACGGAGTTGAAAGAAGTGAAGTTTCACATTGAAAATGTATACTGATGAATGTTTCTGGCTAGTTTAGCTTCTTCTCTTATGAAGACAGTGTTAGCCATGTACCATTTTCATTGCTCGAGCTATATTGATGCCTCATTAAAATAACTAACAGATTGCTTGTTCTTTTGGAAGGAGATCATAGTGTAATAGCTAGGTAGTGTTTAATAGCGCTGAGGGTTCGCACCTTTGGTGCTTCAATCACTTATTAGCCATAGGAATGATACAATAATTTTAAATATTCGTACTGTCACATGATGTCACATTACTTTTGTAGGATTGCTATGTAGTATTGCCTGGTGAGGTGGATGTTGGGTAGGCATTATTGAAGGAGAGATTATACTACATCTTCTACACTGGGTCCGCTCAAGTGGGTAAGATTGTCATGAAGCATGCCGCTGAGAACCTCACACCTGTCACCTTGGAACTGGGAGGGAACAGGTATGTATTGGAAAGTATAAAATACAACCAGGGTAAAAGAGGATGTTGATTAGGTTCACGTAATAGATTGTGATTTAATTTTGCTCAAGTATCTGAAGAATGCAAAGAGCTAATGTCCACACAGTTTATTTCTATAGATGTCATATGATCGTGAATGTCATTATAGAATTTTATTGTGTTCATCCAGTAAATAACTCAGTGCGTATATTTAATGGTTGTTCAAGCTCCTAGATTCCATATGTAGCTGGAAGATCTTTCAACTGATGCTGTTCCAAGGAAGGACGAGGAGTGTATTCAAAAGTTTAAATGTTTCTGAAAAAATCCCCATATACCTCTGAAGTTTAACAGTGGACAAAGCAGCTCATATTAGCACTAACCCCCTCCAAACTTGAGGACCCGCCCCTCCCCTCTCTGTGGCTTGTTTAGCCACACGCTATCCTAAATAGGAATAAAAAAGTTTCCCCCCCCCAGAAAAAAAGCCTGTATGAAGCCCTGATGAAGAACCTCAATTAAATGCTCGAAGTATCCAACATGCTCTTGACAGCAAATCAATATTAGTTGGGGAATAATATTGTACTGAACTGTTGTGATCGCCCTTGACATGTAACTCAATTAGTCAGCAGGTAAATAGAAATTACGAGGGTTGATTTAACCAGATGATTGAATATTTTGATCCTTTAGGTTTCCTTTGCAGTGAGAAAAAACTAGCAAGTTCTACCATTTCTGTAATTAAGCTTTAATATGATTATGATTTAACCTTGTGATCCAATGCATTGAGTCTGAGTAGCAGATTTCACCCTTTGGTGATGTCAGAGCTATAGTTTAGCTTTGTTGGTCAATTAGAACTATTCCCGCTCATATCGCGTTCACACATACACACTCACAAACGCACACACAAAATAATACATAAAGTATATTCATTATTATAACTAGCACTGACAATTATGCTCGTGGTTGGTCATTAGACAAGTTTTGCCTGCCCAGTGAGAGCAAAAATTATGCTTTGATGTTGTTATTTTTTTGCTGCTGTTGTTGATTGGGACTTGCTCTACACCAACTTTTTATTTAGATTTTTTCTATTAAGTTCAGCATGCTGCTATAAATTCACTCGGCTAGTATCAATCCTTCTATAGTTCCCGTGTCAGTGCAATAAAACAAACAAGCAAACAACAACAACAACCCTGTTCACACCATTTATAAGCACCATCCATTATACAATCAATAACGATATTATGTAATTAGGTGCAGTAACTCGTGAATATTTATAAGCCTCAATTATCCATAACTTCCGTTTATCTGAAAGTAATTTTTTCGGATAATGGATAAGTGGAAATGTCAGATGGACACTGTATGAAACACACGTACCAGAAAACATAGACGTAATAGTCATTCACCCATGTGTAGACATAAAGAACAAGAACAATATTTCCTATTTACAGTAAGTGTGGATTTCAGTGTCTCACATTCTCACAGACTATATCCTTAATAATCTGCTTTGTGCTTGGGGATGGAATTAGTGGGATTGATTTATCATGTTGTTGTAGTCACATGAGTGGTACACTCAGAGTGTGTGTGTGTGAGGGAGGGGAGAGAGAGGGGGGGAGCGTGTCCCACATCTCCTTCAATACTATCACAAATCATGCATTCATCTTGTATTATTTTATCACTATCACAAGAATTTAACCTCGTGACTTACTCACTTGATTATTAAACAACTTCCGTCCTCCCCCTTTCCCTCCCCAATAGCTCGCCCAAACAGCTAGTACAATATTTTAAAGAGTATGAATGAACAACATTCAGTATGGAGTTACAACTATATCTCACTGAACTTTCATTATTAGCCCTCACCACGTGTGTGCAAAAGGATTATAGTAATTGTTCTGTCTGTTTGTCTGTCATGCTCAATTACTGACACTTAACTGTTAATTTAGGTATGAGCAAACTCAGAACAACCATTTAAGACCTTTTACGGTGCCACTTTTTGAAATTTTGGGCTGAGAAAAATGAAGCTGTCAACTCTGCATCAGTACTAGTTTTTCCCCTATCATCACGTCAAATTTCTTGCTGTCCATCGTGGTTTGGCTTAGTACTTTAAAGTTAACGAGTGCTGGAATTGGAGTTCACATTGAAAATGGATACTGGTAAATGTCTCTGGCCTGTTAGCTTCTTCGCTTATGAAGACAGCTTTTACATATACCATTTCAGTTGTTCAAGCTATAGTGATACCTAATTAGAATAGCCAATAAATCATTCTTTTGGTCCTAAGATGATTTTGTAAATAGCTTGCTAGTGTATAGTGGCGCTGAGGGTTCGCACTTATGGTGCTTCATTATGCCAGTGAACTAAAAACACTATTGCACAATCTAATTGTAAGCCATATATCATCTCACATACATATATACTTTTTCTCTAAAGCACTCCATCTTCATCATTCACATTTTAACTTTGCTTTTTGCTTACAAAAATTTAAAATATTTCAAGGGGAGGGCGAACACCCCCTGGCCCCCCCTAAATGAACCCCTCAATACCCACATGCTAAATATAATGACCCAATTTGTTCTGAAAGTGGGTATAGTAACTACTGAGTATAAGAATTTCTGAACCACATGAACGTTCAATATTCTCCCATACTAAACGTTCAATATTCTCCCATACTAAACGTTGCATAATGAATGCTCCAATGTGCCCATGTGTAGTTCTTGAAGCACAACCAATTGAAACCAGTATTACTTCGATGCACATGTCTTCCTCCCACTTTTACGTCAACTTCCCCCCCTCCCACTCCAGAAAGAGAAAATTGAGTCAATTTGATATTATTATTTTTTTGATCCATTTGTAATTTACAGCATGTTTCAACACTGCATCATGGAGAAGGGCGACTGTAATTGGAGAGGGTGGGGGGAGGGGGGAAGAACTCGGTTTGAGAGGGAAAATTTCAGTTTCCCCCCTCCATCCTTCTGTATCACACTCTGCTATATGAGAGTATTTATACTGATCAGTGCTTAATCGATCACATGCATGATTTTACAACTCACTTTAGTCTAATTACTATAATTATTAGGTTTCTATATACTCTATATGAAACCCAGACAACTATAAACACATGATTATCAGTCTTTTTGTTTATTTGTTTGTTTTTGTTTTGTTATTTTAGATTTAGTTGACGTCAAGCGAAGTTTCTCTAGGAGAAGATGGCATGATAAGGTCATTCATTATGAAATGTACAGAAAATTTCCTGCTCAGCTGTGCAAATTGACGCCTATAAATGTCTTCTTTCTGGTCCGACAACACTGCACTTCTAACTTTGACAACAGAATGTCTGATCATAATGCTGGAAAAAATATTTTTAGTTGTTTTGTGTGAATATTAATTTATACATTCATCATGTTCATAATTTGTATCCTGAAAGAGAATATTGCACCTTCGTTTCATTGTACTCACCTACTCCTTTTAATTTCTGAATTATATCATGGCGTATTCATCATTTCATATAGTTTATGTATTCATTTTTGTTTTCTTAAAATTTGAGACTTTATTATTAAAAGCTAACTATTGAAATGAATATTTCTGCTAAAAGTTGAATATGAAACTAGCATCAAAAGTATTGACTTGTGTCATAAGCTTCATGTACAATATTTTTGTGGTCTGTCGACGTCTGATGGCAAAGGTCAGAAGTTATAACCATGGTTTCATGGAACAGTGATAGACATCAGAATGGAATAAAATTTCCCCTGATACTTTCATGTCTGGTAATAAAAAAAAAGCATGCTCTGAAAGCCAGTCAAGTAGCAGTCCAAGCGATGAAGAAGTGTGCAAAGTAATAGATCCGATTAGTAAGCCTCCATTGTTATTTTAACTAACTATAGTTATAGAAATGTCGGGCACAGTTAGTCCCTCTACCCTTCATTACAGAATTTGAAAGAAAAGTATTTTTAGCCACCAGACAAAAGCAACTTAAATTGTTGTGTGTGTGTTGCTGTTACAGTTACAGCAAGGAAATGTAGAAGCAGTCTTAGAGTGTGCATTTTCAAATTTGCTTCACTTGGGAAGCACAAGCTATATTGAGTAATATCCCAAAAAATATATTCTCTGTTGACGAGTGACTGGAAACTTCAATTCACTTTAGTGCAATGTTAGTGTCTGTTATACAGTTTTCACATACAATGTTACAATTGGTAGGGATAAAGTCTGGATGTCGTATCACTAACTTATAGATACCATTATTATAAATCACTGCATTGTTTGTATTATCTATTATCTAGTCCAGTTACAAGATTATGAATTTTTGAAGTCTCAGAGTATGTAGCTATAAAGTTCTAGATCGACTGGTATAGCTAAACCATTCTGATGAAAATAGTTTTGTTCATCATGCCATTTGAAGTATACAGATTGTGTATATTATCAGCAGAAACAGCAATATATTTTATTGCATATTATAGTTTAATAGAAGCAATGCATTTTGCAAAAATAATGAAGTAGCTATTCCTACTGAGGGTCAGATAACTATTTGGTGTAATGTATGCCGCATTACTCGTCAGAAGATACCTGCAGGCCCGACACTCCTCAATTTAGTGACGGATTGATCCTTCTAAACACCTCCGTAGCTTTCCTTATACGCTTTAACTTGCCAATTCGCACAATGATGGATTTGTTATTGTTTATACTTCTCTTATAACTATAGCAACAGAAAGGTACCGCCCAACAAGATTAGGTAAAACAACGGTCGTCATTTGTTCAGATCCAGTGCCCACGCAGCGCATGAAAGAAATATGGTGGGAGAAGACTAAGAGGCTTGACGAGCTACAGTGGTCTGTTATATTGAATAGGTAGGTTAGATACTGCATGACTTAATGTGGCAGTGGTGTAGGGTGGGTTAACGTGAAATACTATTTTGAATGAGTTGCGTAAGTGTTAGTCATGTAGGTTTAAACTAACATTTTAGTTAAGTTAAATTCAAGTGTTGTACATTAAGGCAGTCAATAGTCCACAGTAACATTACAAATATTCTGTGGAAAACACAATTGAAGCCTGTTGTTGAAAACTTGTGCTAGCCATTAGTATTTGTAGTAGTCACACGACAGATCAGCGGTGTTGGAAGATGTTTAGTAAAGGGGGCTCCAAGGGCATTGGGATTGGGGGTTTAAAATTGTGAATGTGTCCTACGACGCTGCTGATATCAATCACGGTGACGTTACTCCTATAGCCTCCTCTACACACTGTCCAGATTGTGTCACAAATAATATTTTAGCTACTATCGGTTATTATGACCATGTGAATAAAACACTCAGGATTACTGGACTGACTGGCAAGTTGAAGGTCTTGCCGTAGTTGACTTCAGACAAGTTGGCTCGTAATCAACCTGCAAAGCAAGAATTACTGGCAAGTGTTTGTTCTTGACGAAGTCCTCAGTATAGATGAAATCAAGTAAGTATCAAGTTGTGGTGTATGTAGTCTCATTTGAGTGTTCACATTTTTGAGATATTGTTCAAAATATTTTATGATGATGCCCAGTGCATACCTGATTTAGGTGATATTTGTGACCTTCCAGTTGTTGCTGTGTGGTGTGCAGGGGGGGGAGGGGAGAGAATGTACAGGATATGACCTTTTAATGGGAAGTGATAGGGGGCTAGTTTCATTAAAAGTCCAGGTGGAGGAGATGGGGCGAGAGTGATATGCATCTGAATAGGTGAAGGATGTGGACTCTTGTCACATGGTAATAGACACATGTATGAGCTGGTGATGTTTGTGTGTTCTATTGGAACTGTAGTTCCTTGGACTTTCTAAGCCTTAGGACAGAGAGCTTGTAGGCTGTGGTTTATGCTTTTATCACTTGCATTCATCAGTGATGTCCACCAGTTGTTGTATTACTAATTTCTTTCATGATTAGTTCTCATGTAGCCACAAGATAGTTGATGATAGACATTAGGAGCACTCTAGTTCTGCAACATTTACAATCTAGTTGCATAGCTTCTTATCACCAG
>WLWD01004865.1_pt1 | contig 27910 bp, 22 predicted proteins | sample 6712731 | NCBI WGS metagenome assembly WLWD01 (sample SAMN12718690, study PRJNA576275) | sponge metagenome | isolation source: marine sponge | host: Mycale hentscheli | place: New Zealand: South Island, Marlborough, Capsize Point | collected 2014-11-01
TCCAAATTACCACTACTTTAATTGTGTACAATCATTAAGTGCATATGAACCACAGTGGTTTCAGATTTTTTTGAGCATTATATCTAGATTTGACATAGCCTAATGTTATCATAAGCCCAGGATAACTGCTGGCTGGTCACTCCCCAATGTTTCCTATACTTTTTACACAAAAAAACTATTAGCTGAGCAATCATCACTCCCAACTGTTTCTTTATATCAAAACATTTACCTGTTAGCATTCAAAATGCCATTTGATAAGCTGCTGTAAAACTATATAATGTGCAGTATACTGAAGTAGCTACAAGTGGTTACACAAGTACAAGTGGTAAGCCACAAAGTACAATTACACTAACAGAAGAAAGGCACAAACAACACTTGATCTGGCTTTAAAAAAAAGAAAAAAAAAGTAGAGCTAAAGAAGAGTTTGAAAATAATTGCCACTGTAGTTACTAGATGCTATGTGCATCCAGGTATGAGACATGCATTAACTAGTGGAATTATTCATTGAGGAAACAAGGAACGTGGCACTGTTGTAATTACTGAATGCAGTAAGAGATGATGTATAACTTGAATAGAACATAGCTACAATATAGTTTTATAAGTTAGAAGACTGGAATTAGTGTAGAGCAGTAAATTATTTTTCCATGCCCTACTCTCCATTAACATGTAATCTATTACAATTATGTACATGTCATGCAACACATTTTACTATACAGTTATTTACATTTTCTCTTCCCCATCTTTGCTCATCCTACTATTAAAGTCTGAACGAACCAAGCTATTCCTGCCCATAGGTGGCCTTACAACCCAACAGAGGGTGGAATTACACATGTATAAGGCACAAAGTTGACATGTAACATTTAGTTTGATCCCGATTAAATCGTAAGCAATAGAAAATCTTGAAATTAACTGCGACATATTCAGCTATTAAGAGGATTAAGTAAAATGATCCTCCACACTGCTCTTGTTGGATGATATGTACTTGGAAGATTTTATAGAGTTGACTAGCTATCAGAAATTAGATAATGTAGCTATTGTGGGGCAGAGTCTGAACAAAAAAGTGTCACCTGATACTAGAATAACAATCAGCCCCTCCCTTGAACAAGAATAAACATTAGCTCCACCACCCAGATGATTAGGGTGAAAGAAATAACTTTCACATGTACATGAACATCATTCATTCATAATGCTGTAAGGGCTGTGGTCTCTTTGGGGGTGACTGCCAGCTCACATATATATCTCTTGCATTCACCATTTTAGTCAGTTCCTAGTTCTATGTCATTGCCCTGCCTGTGTCTTTACACAAAACTTGAAGTGTGTGAAGCTGGGTTGGACTCTAGCATAGCAGCTCGAGTCACTCTGGTGGCAGCGATTATACCGTAGGTGGAGTAACCGGACTTATCTAAGGATCACCATCCTCCCCATCTCCCTTCCCCCCCCCACCCCCATATATATATATATATATATTATGCAAATGAATATTACTACAAGATAGTTGTTGTGACTTGTGCAATGAATTGTACTGTGTGTAATTACATGTCTGTGGTTTGTGGTATTGTGGTTTACTATAGAATTTTGTGCATTTAAAAACCTAGGTTCTATCTCATTTTACCAGTTAGTCATTGTCAGTCATTTTCATTTGTGCTATCACCTTTTGTATTTGATATTATGGTTATACCTGATTAAAGACTTTGATATAATTAGCAAGTAACTATTAACAGCGTGCATATCAGGTTATAACAATAGTCATAGTAATGCAAAATGCACAAGGTAACTATAGTTGGAAAAGGTGAGCTATAAGATCCTCACTAAAGATTAAATGAGTGAATATAACAATAGTTCCACTATATGAAACTATCCACACAAAATACTCGTGAACTTAATGTTTCAGATAGAACAAATTTGTCTTTGACACTCTACAGTGATTATTTTAGTTCTTAGAACCTTGTGATCCTAAAATGGACTCATTATTGGAGCATTTAAATTCCTTAATACAGCCCATCAGCTGTGTCTGCCTCATCTGTTGCAGTATGTGCACAGCAGGTATACCTATGGTAGAAGAAAGTCTTTGGATTGTCAGATAATTACCAAGTCATGCAAAGCCCTCAAAGGTAGCCAATTCTGCAAGAATTTTGTAAAACCCATGTTAGCTATTGAATATTTTTTGTTTAGTCAATGACTATAAATTGGTAAGTGGAGAGCAGCAAGATGCACACGAGTTTTACTCCTACTTTCTAGAGGGCTTGGAACAACATGCAAGGTAGGATATAGCTATGTCATTATTCTGGTTATTCTTGTAAATTACATTCTATCAGCATCAAGAGTGAACTTGTGGAAAGATGCTATGTGTCTGAAGAAAGTACAGATAAATGTTATTCACTCAAAGACAGCCTCTAAGACTGCTGTATTTTGCCCTGGTGGGTCGGGCACTTGTGTCGGTTGGACAGGCATTCCATGCTGATGGAAGAAGAAAGTGCCCTGCATTCAACCAGATGTGCCGAACCTGTGATAAAATGGGGCATTTTAGTAGAGTTTGCCGTCAAAAGCAACCTGTTATGCCAACCCAAAAGGATACAGCCCTCCCCCCCAAGCTCAAACCTTGTCTAGCGGACTTCCCCCTCATACAGTTGTCAATGATCAATAAGGGCAAGATTGCTCTGGCTCCAATCGTCACAATGCATATTGCATCTGACCACAGGGAAGCTTTAATTGATGTTCTTCCAGACTCAGGAGCTGACATTTGTGCTGCTGGTCCACAGTTTGTGGCAGTACTTGGAGAACACATAGACAATCTTGCAGTTCACTTCCCATGGTAGATCCATCACAGATGACGTACACATTTACGACTCAGTGGTTGGTGTGCTTGTTTCTTGGAAGACTGCTAAAGGGTTTGGCATCCTGCCTGAAACTTACCCACACCCAACAATGGCTATTCAAGTTTGCCAGCCCTCTAGTCCTCCAGTCCCCACAGCAGTACAACTCATGTCTGAATTCCCTACTGTTGTTGATGGCAGGATTCGTTTAATACCATGAGAAAAGTTTCACAGGAAATTGATCTTCTTGTAAGTCAGGGAATTATAACACCTATCACAGAGCCGACAGAATGGTGTGCTCTGATAGTTGTAGCACCCAAGAAAGATAGTGATCGTATACGCATGTGTGTGGATTTGTCTAGACCATGAATAAGTTTGTCCGTCGAGAGCGCTATCCCTCAATTCCACCAGCTGAGGCAGTAGCAGACATATAGGAATCTAAAGCCAAGTATTTCACAGTGTTTGATGCTTTAAAGGGGTACCACCAGTGCCCCCTGGATGAAGAGAGCCAGAAGCTGACAACGTTCATCACACCGTTAGGCCATTTCATGTTTCTGCATGCTCCTTACGGGATCTGCTCTATTAGTTGTGGGAGGAGCCTCACCTCAAATTTCTCCTCCCACATGAACAATTACTTTTGTCACACATGAACAATAACCTTTGTCATTTTTCTTACATATTATGATCTCGTACTTTTGGTTTTGTGTTATCACTCACTTGTAGTCTTCTCTTTGTAGTTAGTTTTGTAGTTATCACTTGGTTTTTATGTCACCTCTTGGTTTGGGCTAGCCAGAGCTGGAGCTTACTTAAGCTCAGAACATTTCATTCACCTTCAGTCATTCACACGCAGCACTTGACACTTCATTAATTAAAGTTAGATTTAAAACTCTAGTTGTGAAGGAAACTTGCTGGACTGACTCTGGAGGCAGTACACTCTACCGACAGGAAGACCCAGGACCACCCGTGTCTCTGTAGCTTCCCCCACATCTGCTGGCAGTGGTCTGCAACACCATAGCCATTATAACTCGGTTACGAACTTACCCTCTCTACTTCGTTCACGTGTCTGGGACGAGGATTAGCCATTCAACTCGACTTCAACCTGCCCTCTACTTTGTTCATATATCTGGGACAAGGATTTTGAGTCTTCACCTAGCAATTTCCTGGTTTGGAAGGTTTAGGGCATCATTAATTTTGTTGTTGTTGTCGTTGTATAATGCTTACTATTTAAATTTTCTATAATTTTTTTGTAATGACATGGTGAAGTTTTTTTTTACTAGCTATTCCATTGATTTTTGAGTCATTGTGTTATTCCTTTGGTGATTTAATTTTTCCTTCTTTTCCCCGTTCATGAGTGCTACAGATACAGAGTCTAATTCTGGAACTACTAAAGAATACTTTCTACGTAGCAAGATTTCTGGTATTTCTCAACCCATCCAGTTGGAGTTGTCATTTTCTAACACTTCATCCACTTCCATGGCTTCTGAAGGAGAATTGGACATCAGCACTATTTTGAAGTTCTTAGCTGAACAAAATGCTAAGCGTGCTGAAGAAGATGCTATAAGGATAAACAGCACAGAAAACATGAAGAAGCAATGTACAAATTGCAGGAAAACATGTTAAAACTGCAAGCTGACCACGATAAAGCCAGAGCAGATGAAATTGAAATAGAGAGAAAGCGTCAAGAGAAACAGCAACGTGCAATTCAAGCTAAATTGGATAATGAAAGAACAACACGAGAGAAGACAGAGCGCGAAGCTAGAGAAGAAGAATTCCATGAACGAGAGCGACGACAAGCAGAGGCTCGCATGAACGAGAGGAGACAAACAAATGTCAACTCACCCCCTAAACTCTCGGAGAAGGATTCAATTCCTGTTTTCTTGGAGAGGTTTGAGGAACTTGCCTTGGAGTATGATGTACCTAAAGAGGCATGGTCTTCCTCATTTCAACACTGCCTTTCTGGTCAGGATCTTAGTACTTGGTCTAGTATTGTTTAAAAATTCACCTGGTATGACTTTTGCAGAAATTTCTTGTATGGATTTAAAAGGGCTGAATTGTCTCAGAAAAAAGACTTACCCTTACCCACTTACATTAAATTTTTATCTGAGTATGACTACAATGGTAGACAGTCCTCTTTTAAACGAGATGGGCAAACCAACTATAGAACTGATATATGTGGTTTCTCTGACAATAAAAGAGTGGATGTACAACAAGAAAAAAATAATGAGCCTAAATTGAGTGAAGCAAAATCTAGTTACCAAACTGGGAAAGATTCTAATGAAGTACAGAACTCTAAGCAGGATCACAAACAAGGTATAGTCTGTCCCAATTGTGGTGAAAAGGGTCACATTAGACCTAACTTTCCAAATACAAACAAACACAAGCATTCTAATTATGCAGGTACTGACTCTGACAATGACCGTGACTGTGTAGTCTCTGGTTTAGTCAATGGTATGAAATGTCCTATAGATACAGGTGCAGATCTTTCTATTGTGTCTAAGGACTTGGTCAAGGATGAACACTTTACGACTGAGTTGGTTTCTTTGAAAACTTTTAAAAATGACCCTGTTACTAGTGCTAGAGTGGCTATGATCACGGTAAATGTACTGGGACCAGTCTTTTATGTGTAAGGCCGCTGTTGTGCCTGACTGTAGTCAAAAAGTTTTACTGGGTAAAAATGTTGGTTTAAAGAATTTGGTTTCTTTGTTGAATCAGTTAGTGGCACAGCCTGTGCAGATAAATGAAACTCGCCTGCAAGCTAGAAGGAGGCGTGCAGAGGAGATTGAGTGCCAAGACAATGATGAAAAAGACGGTGCAGTTGCTCAAACAGACACACCTACTGTGGAGGTGGAGTCCAACTCTGATCCAGAACAGTCAGCTGATGATGAAAGTGCGGTGGTGCCAACACCAGCTACAGCTGAAGGTCCAGATGAAGATATTCCTTTACCAGCCTTGGAGGAAAAAACAACGTGAGCTCCTAGTTGCTAGTACTTTAAGTGACGACTCTTTAGCTGGGTTAAGAAAGTGTGCTGATGAATGCAGTCAAGGTTACAGTTGGGAGAATAGCTTGGTGATGCATGAAATTGAGCACAAAAACTTAGGTACTTTGAAAAGAATTGTTGTACTAATGAATTTTAGAACACTGATTCTTGACTTAGCACATAAGCATGCTGGTCACCTTGGTATTGCCAAAATGCGGCAGTTGTTAGCTCCATATCATACTTGGCCAGGTGTTCACAAAAATGTTAGGGCTCACCAGCTCTCTTGTAAGGAATGCCAGAAGTACAAAAGAAATGTGCCTCCCCTAGCCCCGAACCAGTCCATGCCTATTCTCACAGAACCATTTGAGAAAATGGCTGTTGATATCGTAGTGCCATTCCCTAGATTTTGTCTAGAATCTAAATACCCTGAAGTGATACCTATCAAAGATATGTCAGCTGTGACAGTAACTGAGAGTTTAATTGACATATTCTCCTGTACTGGGATTCCCAGATTATTACTCTCTGACCAGGGTACGCAATTTATGTCCTCACTGGTTAAGGCATTATGTGATAGATTGGGAGTTGCTAGAATTACCACTAGTCCATACCACCCCCAGTCAAATGGATGCTTAGAACGGCTACATGGCACACTTGTACCAATGATGAGAAAAGCTATATCCGACAAACTAACTTGGCCGGAACAAATCAAATATGCTTTGTTTGCATTAAGAGGAATGCCTGCTAGAGATACTGGATATTCACCATATGAAATTGTATTTGGCAGACAGTTTCCATCACCTTTATCTTTATTATTTGATACTTGGTCTGAAAAAGAATGTAAACTTGAATATTTGATTAGACAAGTTTGATGAACGTGTAGCATCTATACGTGATTCAATGAGAGACAAATTGGTTGAGGTGAAGAAGAAAAATATTGAATTAGAGAAGAGGAAGAAATTAAGAGTTTTTGAGAAGGGTGATCAGGTTTTGTTGAGAGCTGTTGGGTTGCCTGATAAGCTAGCACAAGCATGGGAAGGTCCTTACACAGTAAAGAAAAGGATAGGTTTAGCTAATTATAAGCTTGATCTTGGGAAGAGTGGCAGGAAAAGATATACTGTTGTTCATGTGAACAACATTAAGAAGTGGCATCCTGATGAGGTAGCCAGAGTTGTCCTTGCCCAAGATGATGCCTTAGATGATGGGCCACCTTCACTTAAACTGTTTGCTAGAGTTTTGTCTCCTGATCAATTGTTCCACATAAACAATTTGAAAGAAAAATATGAACTCAATCTTACTAACACTGTTGGCATTGCTAATGTGCCTCCTCATTTTATAGATACTCAGAATCATTATGCCTATTGCTAGACAGCCTTACCATATTCCAGATAAATGGAAGGAACAGCTGCGTGATCACACTCAGGAATTGTTGGAATTGGGCGTGATTAGGCCTAGTGTCAGTCCATGGTGCATGTGCTTCCTCTGTAACAGTTGGGAAGAAAGATGGCTCACTTAGGTTGTGTCAGGATTACAGGCCTCTTACTGCTATTACTGTACCTGACCCATATGTAATGAAAAGAATTGATGATACTTTGGATCTCCTAGGTGAAGCCTGTTATCTCACTAAGTTAGATCTCTCAAAAGGATATTACCAGATTCTGGTGAGTGAAGATATTCCCAAACATCATAAGTACAAACAAATTATTAGAAAAGAGTAGAATGGAAAACACGCACACACGTACATAATATATACACAGCGAAAAATGAGATGAAACTTCTATGACAGAGGTTAAAAAAACAAAACAAATAGTGCCTAGAACCAGGCTTTGAAAGCAATTGATATGACTGACTCGCCTTTCTTGAAACTCATAAGATGTGTGTCAATCTGAGTAATATCCTCCATAATCCTCTCACTGTCTGCTGGTGGAGGTGAAGTAAAGAAGCCATATCTTGTCAAATTCATCTAATTTCATTCATCCCAAAATGGGGTGTGATATTTTGATTTTAATGGCCAGAATTAAGTTGAAAATTATTTACCAGTCCATAGCTATGTGCAGTGTACACATTGTGTGAGTGTAAATCACACTAGACAAATCATATCAAACTAGCTAATGAAAGTTATTGTTAAGTGTATAGCCATGGGTTCTATTGTAGCCAGGTTCACAGCAAGTATTTTATAAAGTTTTATTCATAAGAAAATTACATTGAGAACTCAGAACTGACTGAATTGTGACAATAAAAATTAATGATTTATAGTAGTTACTCAGGAAGTAAGGTTGCCTACCAAATATGAATAACATAGCAATACATACATACACAGTGGTGTGGGAAGATGTTTCCGTATGGGGGGGGGCTCCATAACAAAGAAATCAGGGCATGTGTTTTGTGGTTTAAGGGTGTTCATGTGAGAAATGACCTCTTCCTAGGGCAGTTTCAGTGTGGCAGTGGGTTATTATTATGTCTTTAATTTACTATACCTATGTGTATTCAGTAAAAATTGCTTAGATGATGCTTTTTATAATTAACTGATCTTTATATCAATATTTATAATAATTGTGAAGTGATGAGTGAAATACAATTTCAAAAAAAGAGAGAAAACACATTTTATTATTACATCTTTCCAAAATAGTTAAGTCTTCCTACAGTCCCGCAGTTCTTATCAAAGAACTTATTTCATTGGTAAATCAAATCATGTGACCAATTATAGCGCCGTGCGAGGGCTAGGGCTAGGGCTAGGGTGACCAATCAGAAGAATTCTTTGATAAAAACTGCGGGATGGCTCAAGTCTTCTGGTGTTCACAGAAATGAACTCTTAGCTATTTGGGAGAGATCTAAATCTTCAGTTCTGGTTGGATGAATATATAAAATAAACAGATTGTTCAGTCTTGACTGAGTCATTGAATTTCTCAAAAATGTTTTTATTCTTTTCAAGGATGAGAATGATCGGCTGTTGCAGTGGTCACTGGAAATGTGAAATAGAGTTTCAAAACTTTGTGTACTTCCCCAAGCATTCTTTTAAACATTTCAATTAGTTACAGACTTAGGATGATTCTGAAAGGCATTCTTTATCGTATCTGTAATCATATGCAACTGAATAGCAAATTTCTCCGTGTCTATGTCATGCTCCAAGTATGCAAGTAAGGACTGCTCAGGCTTCAATGCCTCTCCATTAGCTGCTTTTAGTAATAGATTCTCTAAGGACTGCATGATTCGAAAGTCTGCTTGATCAAATCTACTTTCAATTTCTCCATATACTAACTCTAGCACCTCAAAATAAATGTGCCTATAATCTATCTTTAGTACTTGATAGTTATGTGGATGCTCTCCGTCATGTAATCTTCTAGGTCTTCTACGATACCTTGGAAGACAAGGTTCTTCAGTCAATCCAACACACTGTTGTTCAAGAACATCAGCATAAAATGCATCAAATTTGGACTCTGCATGCACTGACTTACAATGAGAAACTAAAAGGTTTGCTCCTCGAGTGGCTTCCTTGATTGTGGTATCTTTGGCTTGAAGATTACTAGAAAATCTTTCTGATGCACTGAAAATGAAATATGACAATTTCAGCCCAAAGAAAATATCAAAACATTCCATTTTCATCATTAAACCTTTAGCCTTTGCAGCATACTCATCATTCCTTTGCTCGCTTCATCTAGAGTCTTAAGAAGTGATTTATAATTCAGTAATACACTATAGATAGACGTATTTCTAACTGTCCATCTAGTTAGGCACAGATTTCTTAGTGATGGTGAAACAATTTCACTGCTCATTGCAATATCAGTTCTAAAACTTTCAAACAGGGTAAGTCTTTTTGGTGAATATTTGATAAGTTGGAGCAGTTCGTATAAATAATCCATGGTGGTTCTTATCAACTCGCAATTTTAGCAGAACTCTGGATGCTTAAATTAAGACTATGTGCCAAGCAGTGAACATATAATGCAAGACTCTCTTCTTTCTTTACTAATGCTTGTATCCCACATCTCACACCACTCATGTTTGCTACTCCATCAAAAGCTTGACCTCTGCATTGTCCCAATAAAAGTGAGCACCTAATAAGAACATCTTTAAGCAAACCAAAAATGGTAGCTGCTTTAGTATCAGGCAGTTGAACCAAACCGAGACACTCTTCATAGATTTGATAGACACTCCTCATAGATTTGATAGTTTCTTCGGTCCATCTGATAGACAATGACATTTGTTCATTTCTAGAAATGTCAGTTGCTTCATCAGCAATAATAGAAAACCAGGAACTACTCTGAATATCTGACACTATACTTCTAAGCACAGTATTACCCATCAGAGCTATTATTTCATTAACAATTTCAGGTGAGGTGTACTCCTTGCGATAAATCCAAGTTTTCATCTCTGGGCAGTCTTCAGCTCGAAGTAAAAAAAGCTTATATAAATTACTATCTAAAGAAGCAAGATCTTCATGACGTCTACACAATGGCATGCCCTGAGAAGCCAAAAATCGAATGCTAGAAATTAGTTCAACAGCATGCGTTGATGTAAATTCTGAGCCTCATTGCACTAAGCTGTGCACTAACATTAGTGCTACTATTATGCGCAACTTGCTTTAATACAGCTTCCTTATGCATATCACTTCTTTCATGTTCTAGGAATTTCTCCAAAGCTTTTTTCCAATTGCAAAATCCATCCTCTACAAAACAATTTAATTGACGTTTAGAAAAATTGAGGAGACCTTTTTTCCTTGAATAGCAACAGGAGTGACAGAAAATTTTATACTTGGTGGTACATACTGTTATCCAAGGGTGTTTCTTATACCATTTTCTTAGCAGTATCACTTTTAGTTAACTAAAACTAAAACCAAAACCCCCTTAGTTTTGGGGTATTTTACTTTTGGTAAGATTAACTAAAACTAAGCTGTAGAGAACATGAAAGAACTAAAACTAAATATTTTAGAAGACAGTAAATTCGATAATAACTAAAACTACCAGTAGAGTGGATGACAAAAACTAAAACTAAGCAATTTTTATTGTAAACAATTCACCTTGAATTATGTCATTAAATGAAGGTATTAATTGCTATCAAGTAATTATTCTCTAAACTATATAAAATGATATTATACTTTATTTATAATACCTACGATTTCATAGAAATATGCTATTTTTGAAGTTATTTGGGAAAACTACCAGTACTACTTTCTTTAAGGAGTCTCGTTATTCAAGAATTTGAGAGACAACATAAATTTACTAAAACTAAGTCAAATGATAGTATAACTAACTAAATCTTCTACATGATATTGAAGAAAAACTAAAAACTAACTAAATCTTCAGGGAGAATTTGGGAAAAAAACTAAAACTAAGCATTCAAGATATTTTTTTAGTGTGAATAACTAAAACTAAGAAAATCTGGAATCTCTAAACCAAAACAACACTGGCAGTATGCTGGCTCTTATGCGAATAAACATGCTTTTGCTTACATCAATGGGCTGGCAAGGTGGACCACTCATGGTACAAGAAAGACACTCACACTGAGCACAGGTAGAACAGTCACCTTCTTCATGTTCACTTCCACTCTCTTTTTCATCAGAACTGCAATTGTAATTGTCTGCTTCAACATCTGATTCAGCCTTACCATCTAGTTTGTGGTACATGTAACATATCTAGTCTCATAACTACAAATGAAACACTTACCATTACTTGCAGCACTTTTAAAGAATGTTGTTAGCTTACTCCGAGCCATAATGATAGCTACAAGTTTCAGAAAGCTACTACCAACTGTGCTTGTGGCATTTACAGACTTAAATTATTTGCACTGTATTGAAGACAGCAATTTACACTTTGATTGAACTGAACAGATTATCTATTCATCTTATTGAACCACTTATTGAACTAAATGGAGTATCTATTCCTCATGAATGTATGAATGTGTAACTTGCATCAGATTATGATGCAATAGTAGCTACTAGTTATCAATCAAAGTTTAGATTGTGCCCAAAATTATGGGGGGGCTTCAGCCCCCTGAGCCCCCCTTCCTACGCCACTATACACATGATATGAGGTTATTACAAAAGGATAGTTTGTTCTGAACTTACAGTGGCTAAGTCTAGTGAAGGACAGTCTAACTGAGCTATGGCTTTAAGCTAACAATCTATCTAACTATAACCCTCTGATGAGACACACTGAAAATAGAGATATTTGTTAGGTAGAACAAAGACTTGGTGTGACAGAGAGAGGGTGGGTAGAAACTGATATTATTGTTGATTTTATTCTATTTATATTCATGAATATTCAGTCACAACTATATATTGCATCAGTAGCAGTTCAAAGTGCAAATAAAAGGTGTAGCTATTCATGATAAGAGACAACCAATCACCTACTAAGCACTATAATTTGTGTAGTAAAGAAAAGGCACAGTTTTAAACTAAGGCCCTACCTTGACTCTCTTATAAAGAGGCCAAAGCAGGGGCTCTGAAATGACAATGTTTCACGAGTTTGTGGGGCAGTGATAACAATCAAGAATGCACTCTTCTTTTCAAGATGCACCTGTACAGGATTCACAAATATAAACTAGTAAGCTAGTAATGAAATTGTTTGACCTAAATACAACAAGAGCTGTTGGAGGTGGTGATAAGTAGTAAGATTTATAATGTTAATAGGATATGAATTTGAGTAAAGTATGGGAGTGTGAATAAAGAATGATTAATAGGGAAAAATAAGTTGCTTTAAAAATTCACTCTTCTTGTTCAGGATGCACCTAGACATGTATCACAAATATGAACTAGTAAGCTATGTGATGAAATTGTTTGACTTAGTTCTGAAAAAAATTGAGAGCTGATTGTAAAGAACAGGAAGAAAGCTGTATATCCTCCAGCAGATTCAACATGCTCTCCCAAGTTGCTGGATAATCTGGTGAACCATTCCTCAGCCAGTCTTGAAGAACATCACTACAACACTGTCTGACATCTTCATGACGACGAATAGCAATACCTTCTATACGAGATGAACCCAGTTCCAGTAGATTTCCAACATCACGCCAACGGAAACTGATGTCATCTCTCAGTCTGAGAGTCTGAGGCCGGCCATCTTTATCTGTCCACTTTAGTATTGTCAAGTTTTTCAATGTAAAAGCAGGAGCTGAAAGCAATATAGTGAATAATACGTCATTCATTCTCAATTGAACAACATTATTAACAGTAATAATGACTGAGCTACTCTAACATTAACTTATTGCTAACTTCTGAAATGTGCGAGATTGTGCACTCTGTACAGCTACTGTGCACTTATTTATTTAAAAAAAACTGTAAATTAACAATAAATGATGGGACAAAAACTTACTTGATACAGCAGTAGAAGTGCTGGCAGCAGATAGTGAAGAAGTTGAAGATGTGCTTGTTTCTGTAGTTGTACATGCAATAATTATAACATCTGAAAACATCTACTTGCTACTTTACCTTCAGCGAACCAAAGTTTTGCAGATCCTGAAAGTAGCACTTTGCTGGGGTTGTTCTTACTGCAGCGCATAGAGCAATATTTTTTATTAGTTTTCACTTCATGCAGTTGAGAGCAGTTGCTATAAGAGCATCTCAAACTAAAACAAGTGCCTACTTTCTTGCAGTCGTAGTGGAGCTTCTTTAGTGAGGATTGAATACAGTCTTCCAATGTTTTTCGAATTTTACAGCATGTAATGCTAGGTGGATTACCTCTTGGAGCACACAACTCAGATGAAATTGCTGATGTCGAGTAATTCTCCAACACGACACCAACTTCTAAATAAGAAAGATGACTCCTGAGGCAGATTATGTCGACATCTTCTGAGGAATTCACCAGCAAAGATACCTGGTCTTGGTATATGTGGTCTTCTGACAAGTCAAACGTAAGCTCCTGACTAACTTCTGGATTCAGGAGATAAGTGATCATCATACCAAACAGACCTTTAGGACAATGACCAAGCTGAAATGTAATAGCTAGGGAATCAATATTGGAATTCACTGCATCTGATGGAGACTTCGGAACATGATTCAAAACTGATGGAATAAAATATTTGTGCACTCCCATCTTGTCTGTGAATGAAACCGCTACACGGAGATGAAGTAGGAACAATAGAAACTGTTCAGACGTGATCTGGTCTTTTTCATTCAGTACATCTTTAAAAGCTGAGAATTCTAGAATACCCCTCTCACAAAAACTTTTTTGTTGATCCTTGGGTAAGTTTGGATTGAGTAGAAAAGTATTAAGTATAAGTTTAGTGATTTTGTCAAACAGAATTTGGGGGTCTATAATTATGATATTTGAAATGCCTTCAACATCATAATGTTGGATAATGCCTACCCTAAACTGTAGGAAATATAATAAATACCCAATTTCATTTTCTTCAATGAAAAACTTGGCTGCTAACTTCTTGAAATCATCCATGGACAAAATAGCCTCCTTTATGTGTTGGAGTTCAAGACATAGTAAGAGGTAGCTATAAGGATATTTAACCGAAAATTCACTCTTGCCATGAATATAGTTATGTATACCCGTGCGAAGATTCAGAAATTTTTCATCTCCTGTACTAGTATTATCTATCTCGTACATTACTTTGTTCAGATGTGCATCAGCATAAGAAATTATAGGAGAAAATTTTAAATCAAGAATCATACCATGTAATTCTTTGTTAATGTTGTCAAGAACAAAGTCAGCTCCAGAACCAAGCTCATCAATGTGCGTGCCTACAATAAATACTACAGGCTTATGACACACTGAGGTACCATCTACTTCAAACACTCCTTCTTCGGTTGTCTGTATAGCAGACACACTGGTTAAAAATTGAACCAGAGCATCCTTTGTAGAAATAGAAGATGTGTACTTGTTGCTAATTTCTCCAGTGGCTAATCTGTACTGGATGGTGTTCTTTGCGTGAATGTCAATGTCTGTTCTCAAGACAAAGATGAAAACAGAGGGACCAAAGATAAGGAGGGAAAGGCTCTCTTGAAATTCCACCTGTCCACCAGTGTCCCTGATGTAAAGAGAACATCTGGTTTGCAAATCAACAATATTTTTTATGTTGTGTGTGCCAAGCACTTCTTTCACATGACACTCAAAGTCAGACACAAGCTCAGATGAAGCACCTTCAAACTTCTGCAAGAAATCATCTATATCTTCTCTTGAACTGTGTGAAGCAACCTGCTTGCAACTATCCAGCTGGGAGACTATGGACTCATCAAAATCAGTTACTGTCCACGTGTTGTCATCACAGGTGTAACACGAAGTGTGAGTGGAGGAGGGGCCAATTTCCACGGTTATTATTCTCTCACACATGTCACTGGAGGAGTACCGTTCACGTAGTGGCTTCTTCAGTAGTCGATCTAACAGTGTCGTTTTTCCAGATTCAGGAAGTCCTTCCAGTAGAATGTGGGCAATTTTTCGTTTGATGCTTTGCTTGTCCACTACTGCCCGTACGATGTCACTTGAAAAATTATCCTTTTCATGGGATTTAGGATCTGCTTATATAGCATACACACACACACACACACACACACAATAAATAAATTAAACCCAAATTAGACTAACTGCTAACTAACAACAGACAGCAAAGCTTTTATGATTGCTGAGTGGAATTCTTCTTGTGATGATATCAATGTTGACCTAGTAAGAATTAATGTATAGTATTGATTATTTGCACTTGAGCTAGCTAGCATTAAGAGACCAAACCATGTAATCAGAAGAATGAGAGGCTGACAATGGATGTAATTTTTCCTATGCCTTTATATTGCTAGCAAGATAATCATGTCTCATTCTCTTTCTGTTCATTAGTCACATGATCCTCAAATTTTTCTGATTGTGCAACTGCATTCTTTATCAGTACTTGAAATTGTTCTTAGTAACAACACACACCAGTACAATAGGGAGTCGTCTTGAACTTGATATGAGGTAAAACTTTACGGGAATACTTATAAGCATGATACTTGACTTGTGTGCCAGCTGAATTGCATGTTTTTATGTATTTCTGATGAACAATTTTGTAACCTTTACTAGCAGAAAGGTAAATTGATGCAACTCTTTCCCTAGATTGAAACTTTCTCACTTAAAGGGGTCTAAAGAGAAGCAAAGGCAAAATGTGAAAAAAAATCTCAGCTGTCGCCAGAGAATCTAACCTAGGATTCCTGGCTTTAGCCACTGGTGCTCTAGTCACTGAGCTACGACAACCCTCGACTTCCAAGACCTTCACATTTTACCTTTATACTGTTGAGTAGTACCACTTGCTGCAGTCTCGTACTCAACAAACCACCAATTATGTGCCGTCAGAACACCTTTTCGATGTCGACTGGAAATACTTCCCCCTCCGGAGAGGAGCCGTAACTAATGGATTGATGCTTTATCATCACAATTACCAAGTTCTGACCCTTCATAATAACTAGCCAGAGTCCTATCACCACTAGACGATAAAACCAAGACCTATGTAAAGAACTCAGCTGAGTTTGTGAAGATAATCAAGAAAGAACCAGCAGAGAGAAGATATAACGGTCAGCTTTGATGTTACCGGTCCTTTTACTAAAGTCCCACTGGATAAAGCCTTCCAATGCATAATGTGCATTCTTAAAGATGATAATACAATTGACAATTGAACAGCTTTATCTATTCCAGACATATGCCTACTCACAGATCTTTGCCTAAGAACAACTTACTTTATATTTGAGGACCAATTTTTTTTTGAGCAGATAGCTGGTGCAGCAATGAAATTACTTATTTCTCCAGTGATTGCCAACTTATACATGGAACAATTTGAGAAACGAGCTATAGCTACTTGCAGAACAGCAACTAAGCTGTGGATTAGGTATGTAGATGACACCTTTGTTATCTGGCCCCATGGGGAAGGCAGTCTAAACGAATTTCAAGACCATCTCAACAACCAGCATGGAAGTATTCAGTTTACCAAAGAAGTGGAAGAAGACGGCAAGATTGGCTTTCTGGATGTATCTGTTAAAAGAAATAAAGGAGAATTTATCACCAAAGTCTATTGTAAACCCACACACACTGACTTGCATACACATTACACCTCACATCACCATCCGAGTGTGAAGTCAGGAACAGTGAAATGCCTCGTTAAGAGAGCAGAGATAGTATGTGATGACATTACTATAAAGGAGGAACTAAGTTACCTAAGAGAGACTGTAACAGTGCTCTACTCTGTTGATAACTAGAGCTTCCGTCACACAATGAATCGGACCATTACTCACATGCGTTAGACCCCAATATCAGACATGAAGAAGAAGAAAGTAGCATACTGGATCCCTTGCATGGACTGTAGACTGCTTCATGAAGCAGTCTACATTTTGGTGAGACTGGGAGGTCACTTGAGAAGAGAGCTAGTGAACACAAGTGTGCTGTGAAGATTGGTGACCGAAGGAATGGCGTAGCAGTTCACGCCTGGGCAGGACACAGTGTGAGTTGGGATGGAACAGAAGTGCTCAAACAAGAATCCAACATTGGAAGAGAAGAACTATGAAGCCATCTGGATTCACAAATCCAAACACAACAGCAATTTGGACTGTGGGTGATGTGCTTGAGCACAAATGGCTCGCGAGCCTGTGCACATACGAAACACTTAAAAAAAGAATCTAGCACTCCATTTATAAAAGTATAAGGACGTAGCCATTGTGACCATTATATACTTTAGCTAACAAATACAGAACTACTTTCTGAACCTCAATTCCCTGAGTACTGGTATTTTCTGTAGTCTCTGACTATCTGAATTAGCAGTAGCTTTTTGACAACAAGCACTTGCAGCTACTAGCTATATAATATTATACCAGCAACCATTCGCCATAACATTTTGCGACTAGAAAAAAAAACAAGAAGTTCTAAAGAATTACTGTACAGTGTTGAGTCTAACAGTAAGTTTTAAGACTTAAGTGAGCCTTGTGTCATTCAGAAACAACCTTATATGAAGGGGTAAACAATTGGTTTCCTTGAATGATACAGGATTGCTAAACCAAAAGATTCCGTTTAGTGGACGTATAGGATATGGTAGATCACGAAGCAAACACAAAAACGTGAGGGTCAAAGTACAAAAGCAAACACAAAAATGTGAGGGTCAAAGTACAAAATACATACATACGTCTACACATATATAAACAAACAAATATCCCCGATTTTCAATCATGTTACCCCCAATAGTGTCTTGCTTGCTTCACTCGCTCGCCAAGTATACTTTTTACTTATTTATCTATTTTATTATATTTATTTATGTCGGGCAGGACATTAGCAACAAACAAGGGAATCCATTAGAAGACTGACAGAAACACTAAATAACATCCCATGTCCATTTTTTGCATATCAACAAGAACACAAAACATATGTTCCACATAATTGTAAAGGTGCCTGAAGCGCCTGCTGACCTTTCACTCCTATATTATGCTTAGTTATTGCACAGTTGTTCAGTTGTACCAACCCAGTGTTTTGTGTGCTTCTCCCCTGTACTCTGTTGTTTCCTGAATTAAAGTTCTTTAACTGACTTATTTGGGAAAGGCTATCCTGGGCACTAGCTGCGTACACTTCAAGGGCCACAACTCTGGTGGCAGCAACTGAAACATCCATCAGTGGAGGAGTAGCTACTGTATCCTGCTTACTCCCTTTCCAAATCCAACACAAACCCCCACAATATCCCCGATTTTCAAATGTTACCCCCAATAGTGTCTTGTTCGCTTCGTTTGCTCGTCAAGTATACTTTTACTTATTTATCTATTTTTATTATATTTATTTAATTACTTTATTCTTTTGTTTGACGTACTTTACTTATTTTATTCTTATTTGAATATATATTTTCTTACATACTTTTACCTTTTATCTTTTTACTTTTATTTGTACTATTTTATTTTATTTTACTTCTTACTTATTCGATTATTTTTATTCATATCAATTGTCAGTAAGTATCAAAGAACTGTTACATCTATGTAATGTAGGCTTTCTGTAAACAGTAGAAGTAAGCATAACAACACTTTTCTCTTCAATAAAAAAATCCAGAAATGATAGCTTACCTTCCTCAATATCTGTGGCAAAATATATAGGTCTTACAGTGTTCAAATGATTTAACAATGTGTTTCAGTTCCTTTCTTATAACTATGCTAAACATGTCATCAAACAATCTCTATCACAGCTACAGGTTTAACTATAGCCGAGTTTTTTTTATTTTCAAAGAATTTAAACAAATTGGCCACTATACTGCAGAACAGGAGAAGCATGGCTGTCCCATCCACTTGTTCATAATGCCTGAAGTTAGTTGGCCTAAGACAGATTTCTAATAGTTCTGTGATGCACTCGGGAGATAAACATGGCCCTCGGGACTTATAGGACTTAGCTCAATCATTATAAGAGTCCCAACACTTGATTATTGTCACCCTTACAAAACCACAGAACTCTCTCAACACTTGCCTCCAAATTGGGCTCCAGTCCCTTGTCCAGCACCTGCTGCTGCCGTGTTACCAGTTCCCCTGTTGTTGCTGCCATCACCACCAGGAGAAGGTCCCATGGACAGGATGCCTCCAGGATTACTGAGGGGGTTAGGCTGCATTCCTTGCCTGCGTGGTTTCAGAGGGAGACAGATCTGGCAATCTTGTCCGCTGCAGTTCCTCCAGTGAGTAATGATCTGTCTTGAAGAATAGCAATGAGGATCTAAAGAAGAAAAAAAAAGAGTCACACACACTTCATCAAAATTTTCATGATTTTTTTTAACCCAACTTACAGTTGCAGTTTCTCCCTTGCTGGCAGACGGCCATGTGGTTCAAGACATCCTTCATGGTCTTGCAGTGAGGCAAGGCACAGGGTGGGCATTCTGTACCCATGGCCTGCAAGTCTTGCTCCCTTCTCTGACACTTGTGTGCATGCAAGAGCAGCGCCAGCTGCTGCTGAGTCAGTTTCCGCTTCTCCGGGTCAGAAATTCCCGCAGGGGGAGTGGTGGAAACAGGTTCGGTTGCTGTGGTTTCTGAGGTTGATGATGAACTTTGGCTGCTCACTAACATATATATATATATATATTATTATTACATATATATACATATGTATATATAATACTAGTGACAGGAGGGAGAGCTGGACATCCTGGCTGAACACCATTGAAACAGAGTGATGCAGCTGACACCTCTGAACAAATCACCACGGATATAGCTAGTATATAAAATGTGGTGTTTAAGACTATATTGTGTATGTTTATTATATTACTGACCCGTGCAGTTTAAACTCTTAATGTAGCAAAGGAAAAGGCACTGTTACATTTTCTGACATTTCCCCTGAAGTTCCTAGCCTCAGTGGAGCAACTGAATATGGCTTTGAATTGTGATAGCAAGTACACATATTCTTTTTTCCATTTATTGTTGTACTTGGTTTGGTTGCAAATGAATTCGCCTTGCCAATAGTCTGGCTAGCCAGACCCTTTACTTCTTTACAATTGCCTCTTGGTTTACTTCAGCACTAGTTCATGAAAGCTCCTCCTCTTGACGGCAAGTTTTAGATACAAAACAGAATGGCCAGGGTTATTAAGTAATTTTAGCAAACAAATATGGAAATACAGTGGACTCCCGTTATTCTGGCCACCCTTGGGACTCTGTGTAATTGGCCTGATTATCGAGGTGGCCACATTTCAGAGGTTTAGTAAAATAACATTATATAATTGATTACTTGTGTTTGTATGACTTATTTGATGAAACCAAGAAAAAATATTATTATTAAGAAGGGTTTGGATATCAATATTGATGAATTAGCTATAGTTTTCATAACAATCATAATTTATAAGTCATGAGATAATGAAATAGCTATATGAGTTTATTAATGTTGTGTAAAACTATTCTGTAGGAACTGAAACAGTGTAATCAAGAAGAGAACCTTGGCAAGAATGTGTCAACAAATGTTTACAATGAATACTAGCAACTTGATTCGAACAATTGACTACATTTGTGGCTACAGATTTTATGAACCAAAACTTTACATAGATAGACTGGAAAAGATGCTTCAGGATGATATAGCTCCTCGAGTGCTAAGAAACACTTCTTGACCATACTAGCTAAATTATTATTCACTGAATATGCATATTTGTGTGTGAATGATGCCAATATGTGATCGTCTATAAGAAAACCGGGCACAACGCGGCACCCTTTGAAAAAAATTTTTGTTGCACTTACAGAGTTGTCAGCGTCCAGATATTGAGCTCTCCAAGTTTTATCGTCGTAGCTTAAGTCGTTCCCACTATAATAGACCTAACCGTTCCCTTCCGTCAGCTTGAAACAATACATTTTTAAGAAATCGATCGATCTTTTCTCGATATTTACGCACGCTGCGTTGTGCCCGGTTTTCCTGTCGACGGTCACATATTATTATTGACCACGCCCAATTTTTTTTCATCCGGTCGGTTAAGAGATGAATATTTCTACATGGAGGTTGAATTGGGACCACGAGTGCCGGCCGGTATACGCATTATCGAGGTGGCCGCTTTTCAGGGAGCGATTTACACAGTTTCTGTGGAAAAGGTAAACCGTTCTAGCTCTGATGTCCTGATAAGTGAGGTGGCCGCAAATGAGGGGTCCGGATTAGCGGGAGTCCACTGTAGGTATTTACCTTAGCTTCCCCCGAGTATTGGTAGCTTCCTTAGCATTAGCATTCTGACTACTAGTGGGTCTTGACAACCAACAACGGGCACTTCGTAGCCTCCCAAAATGGCGAAGTTTTGAAAATTAAAAACAACAACTAAGTCTGGAAAAGGATCTTCAATACCTTAGTAACCGGGCGCAGCAACTGTTTGTGTCTTAAAAAACAAGCGTTTTCGCAATAATTCTCTCACAATTTTGAGCCCAAGTTTAAAGTAAGACTTGGTTAATGTCGTAGTATCCGAAGAAACTGGGGTCAAGCCTGAAAAGCCATGTTTTAGGAGAGAAAAAAACACCCGCGCTCGTTTGAGAGGCATACGTACCATCCATACATACATACATATAACATTAACATATACCCGATTTTGCATTATCCACCCCTAATACCGTCTCGCTCGCTCCGCTCGCTCGCCAATTATTAGCAAGTACAGAACTGAACTGTTAATTTCTTTATTCATCCTTCACCCAAGTGTTGATCACTTTTGCTAGTTCATGCTGAGTCATTCCAAATACACACTGAGCATGCTTAGGAATGGTTGTATAAATAGTGAGCACATGTAGTCATTCTATTAGTAGTTCACTCTGTGTTAAGACCTCAGATGAATGCTATAGTTTCTACCTAAACTAAAGAATTGGTAACTCTTTACTTTTGGGAGGAACTTCTGCTGAGTAATTGGCATAGCTAGTTACATTAGCAGTGGTGGCAGCGTACCTTAACCTACCTTCCCTCTCCCAGCTGCCCGGCACTCCACACTCCCGTCTACTATCCCTTTTTGTTATTCCGGGCTTTTTGTTGCTAACCAGTTCACCAAGCGCTCTTCGTTTACCAGGTAATTCAGCGCGAGTTTACAAGTATTGGGAGGGAGGAGGAGAAGGAGGATTCAGTTTCCTCTTCCCCCTCCCCCTCCTCCTTCTGCAGCTAACATTGCCTAATCATGATATATCTGCAGTAAATCTTTACGATACACAATGAATGTTTAAAACAATCAAGATGGACTCTAAGGTATAATCACAGCATGAAAATCTCAAAAATATTTAAGTTGATGCCTTGTGTGGTTTTGCCACCATTCAGTGCATTTTACTTGAAATTAAAGAATCCTATTGAAGAATGCTAGTATTCTCCTGTTCTTATTAGGCATACCGTGCTTCCTGGTACGATTGCCAAGCTACGCAAATCATGGATATGAAGTTAAAATGAAGTTAAAAATTCGTTACAAGCTACTGCAGCAACTCAACTATACCAAGCTGGAGTAGATGAACAGTTAACTATGGAAAGAACTGGTTATAGGAGTCTCAATGGGGTTAGAAGTTACAATAGAACAAATTTAAATCAGTAGGAAAATCTAAGTGAATATTCTGTCAAAAGAACAGCAACGAAGCCTTCCTCCTACATTTCCTCAGTTTAGAAAGTTGATATCCCCACCATTTAGTGTCTCTGTATGAGCGGGTGTAAGGCGCCCAGGACATAAACGATTAATCAAGTGACAATCGAAGGACCAGCTATCGAACGCACTACTCAATTCTAAGGCCTAGCTATCACCTAAGAACTAAGCTATGCACCAGACAGCACTTCTGTCACTACTAAAGCTCAGTCTATCTAGACACAATGCGACTGACTAACTACTACAATGACTAGAACACTAACTGAACTAAGTAGCAAGACAGAGATCTCTACTAGCGAGGGAGCAGAGATCTTGCACTAGAACTATTACTGTACAAGGACAGCTAGGAGAGAGAGAAGATAACTTTGACTTTCACAACTGTAATAATACTACTACTAAGACTACATTACAAGAGTATATGAAGGGAGTGACTAGAACCAAAGTAAACAGTGGGTTTGTATGAGGTAAGTTGAGAATGGAATATGTACATGGGAAAGAACAAGATGGTGAATGTCTAAGTGTATAATTGAATGCTGCTTGGGAGCTTGTTGGAGTTTCTATAGGTGATAATGGATGAGGGTTTGTGTAATGCAGAAGTCATAGGTGGGAGGGGCTCATTAACTTGTTGGCTGTGGCTGTGTGAAGGTCTAGGACCTGAACACTGTAAATGTGTTCCAGGTGTAGTTGTAAGTTTGTTCACACAACAAAGTCACAGCATGGTTTGTCAACACAATAAAGTATGGGCATTTGGGCAAGCAGAAATTTTACTTTAATCAGGCATAAAACAAGAAACCTAACTATTGCTGCACAGTCACTAAATGGCTATAACTTACTTTAGGCATTTATATGTATAAGTTCTCTAAAAAAAACACTTAGCTACTTGATTCACCTTCATCACTGTTTAAACACCTCCTTTTCTTTGTAGATTCTTTGGAACCAGTTGGAGGAGGAGGAGTTGGGCGCTTCCTTAGATTATAGTGCGACATCTAAAGATACTTTCAAAAGAAGTCCTCAGACTTGTTCAGGAACAAGTAGTGTATAGAAGAAGCTGAAACCACAACACTCAGCATCAGGAAAAATACAAAGCACACGTAAGGGTGCGGCTTGGGCGGGGCTGTAACGCCAAATCGGGTCCTACCCAAAATCGGTCCCCCGGACTGAAATTGGCTGCTAATACTGTCCGGGACCACAATTGGCTGCCGAATTCAGTCCGGGCGGACTAAATATGGCTGCCAGATGTGGTCCGCTTTGCCAAATTTAGTCCCACCTAGCCCGGAGGAAAAAAATCAATTGTGTGATTATTAAGTGGAGGTGGTGAGTTATATCAGTATAGCTAGTTATATGTTAAGACTGCTCTTTAGTACTTCTTGTTGATGAGTTTACCTTTCAAATTCCCATTCTCATAGCTAAATACCTGTAATAGTATATTCAATAAATTATAAGCTTCAAGACTTCATCATAGTGCATAGTTTGACTACCTTGAACAATGCAGCAGCTACATTTTCAAAATATTTACAGTTTCATAGGAATTTCCTCAACAAAATTTGTGAAATAGCTAATCAGTTATAGTCAAGATATATCTATTTCCTTGATGTGATGCAGGAGAGATTGGGCCAGAAGTCAATACCATGGTGACACAACTGGTACTGGATGGAGCTCAGGAGTAGATTGGCTTAATTTGCCATGGCACAGATCACAATTACTAACCTGGATATATCACAATTAAAAAATAACAACACTCTTTGTCATCAGTTGACCACACTCACTTCTGTATGAGTTTATTTATTTGCTTACCAATTTATTAACATCATTGACCATTCCCTGCCACATAAACCGCTCACTAACTCTTGATAAAGTATTTTTCGTGCCTAAATGTCCAGAGGTGGGACGCTGTGGCATGATGCTAGAATTCAGATCTCTCATCCAAATCAGTAATGTAACGAACCTAAGTAGTAACATTTAACTGGAACAGTAACATGTTTAACTAAAGCTTCTTTTTTTTATGTTCTGAACATAAAAAATTGGTTAATCAGGTCTCAATAATTATGAACTTTAGATGATGTATTTTGGTGTGGAAAAACATATAGCTATATCTCCAACAAACATTCCTGTTAGAAACTCTGGAACCCAGTTATCTAAAAAGCTAGTACATCGCTATCTATTGCAAATTTATACAATTGTAAATATTCTTTGAAACTTGTAAATGCCTTCATGCATATCCAAACTGAAGCATCTCCCTTTTAATTCCGGTATAATCTAGTCATCATCCAATAATAATGCTATTAGTGTGGTTTGGTTGAGAAATTCCAGTACTAAAAAGTATCTTAAATGCTTAGTTAGTTTTTTCCCTTGAAGATTTAGCTAATTTTTCTTCAATATTATGAGTAGTTTTTAGTTATACTATCAATTGACTGTAGTTTTGGTTAATTTGTGTTATCTCAAATTTTTAACAATAAGACCCAGTAAAAAAACAACAAAAGTACGTCCTTATAGTTATCGGTGTCAATATCAACCACAGGAGGATTGGAATCCACCAAGCTAATTTTTATTTAATTCGAGCGCACCCGGGCGGACCGAAATTAGCAGGGCGGACCTATTCTGGCTTCTAATTTTAGTCCGGCCGGACCGTATTTGGCGGGGGACCAAATTTCGCGTGACAGGGCTACAGAGGTCTCTGGCTATTAGCGAGACTAAGAAAAATGGTTATGACATAATACGTATCAATGTAATGCGCGACCTCTGTTAGCTACAGCCTATCCCCATTTCGCACCGCTATTAGCAGTATAGTTGCACGGTCATTATCTATTTCAGCGGCAGAGATACTGGGGGGGGGGGGGCAGGGGGGGCGATCGCCCCCCTACTCTTTCATTAGGGAGGGCACAGCCCCCCCCCCCCACTTTTACACTACAAAGAGCAGAGGCCCTATTTTATATTAGGAGAGTGATAGCCACCCCTATCCCTAAACATTTTTCAAAAGTTGAGGCCATACTCTTATGTAACTGACTATCTCACCTTTGTTATCACCTTTCATATCCACTGACTAAGTAGCTAGTACCGCTGTGGTTAATTAATCAATGCAGCTGCTCTTTGAAGGGAGAGAACTAGCTAGTAATGGCAAAGAAACAAACAAGTTTGCTGAGTTTCTGGTCAAGCACACTATAATTCGTATATTTTCAGCTGGTACTCCTGATTCATTGTCATTTTTATAAACTTTTTTGTTCTTTATTTTTGTCACGATCCAGGCTCATAATTTTTTTGCATCCTCAAAACGCAGTTTTGATTTCCTAAGCAATTTCTTTATTATGCCCCAGTTATTCCCCCCCCCCCCCACTTTTGAAGTGGTGTTTCTGCCACTGCTATTTGCCAGCTATAATCTAATCAGCTCGAAGCTGTTCCTCTACCTAGCGGTTAGGTAAAGGGTCTGCTAGCTAGACTTTGTGTGAGCTAGCTTAGAAGTAAAGTCATAGTGAAATTAGTTTAAATTTAATTTAGTTCAATTTAATTGTTCCCTAAATTAATTTCTACTCCATTGCCTGACTATCCATGGCAAAATAGCAGGATTTGGTTTCAAGCAAATACCTCTAACTATAGTGGACTGTATTCCAGATATCCTGAGGTACAAAGGCTCTAAGTTTGCAAGTATCTATGAATTTCACCTCACCAGCAGAACTCACATGGGAAGGAAAATCAAGACCACTATTCCACAGTCAAACCAGCTACAACTACTTCCCAATTACAGGAATTTCGACAGAAAAATGAAGATTTCAAACAGAAGCAAGTTGATAACTACAACAAGAGGCACAGAGTTCAAGATCGTTTTTGCTTACTAATCATGGATTACAACAGAAAATCACTGTGACGAGGAGAGTGGTAGAGTTGATCATATGTAATAGAAACTCCAACAGGTCAGGTGCAACACTGTTCCAGAACAGACAACATCACTGTGGGAAGGACCAGAGCATTCACCTCCAACTACACAGAGACGTATAAGTCCTATGATCACTAGATCATGCTCTGGGACTCACACATACAAACTAGATTACAAAGAGGCTCGACAATACTTCAAATGTGGTCCCCTATAGATGGGGAGGCCATATTCCTGAACTGCTGATTAAAACACTTCACAGTTTCAGATTAATTGTTTGTGGTAACTTTAAAGTAAGCCAGTAATCAACTATTAGTCTCGCGGGCCAGACCCTCATGCCCCTCCCTCCGCTCGAGGAAAAAAGAGGGTCTGGGGACACTCGCCGAACTTCCAGGGTCTGGCGGAATGCAATCAATGAAGAATCCACGTGACCTGAGTCTATTAAGAACAGCTAATTGATGTAGTAGAGAGCTCAATACAGATTCCAGTTTTCGTTGACACAGCCTCAACTGCAGAAACACATTTGAAAAATGTAGGAAATATTCCTGCATTTCCAAAATGTAGGAAACATTTCTGCATTTTAAAAATGTAGGAACAATTCAGCTTTTGACAACTGCTGAAACACATTTTAAAAATGCTGGAAACATTCCTGCGTTTCCAAAATGTAGGAAACATTTCTGCATTTTTTAGGAACAATTCAGCTTTTGACAACTAAAGATAATGTTACTATCAAGCATGTTCAGCAATGGCAGAAACCTTCTCATCATCTCTCTTACTAGCTTCCCGATGATCTTTTGATCTTTGCTCAAGCCTTCACCTATACCTATACTACACCTTCCCACTGCTGCATGTTATGATACACTACAGGTAGAAGATATAAATGTGGTCTTCATAAGAGAAGCTAAAAAGGCCTGAGACACTCACCAGTATATATTTTCAATGCAAAACTTCACTTCCAGCAGTCTGTTACCCTTCCCAGCATAAAGCAAAACTACCATAGGCAGCAAGAAATTGTTTGCTCATGTGATTATGACGAGACAATAGGGGGCATTACCCACAAAAACTAGTACCTACGTGGAGCTGAAAGCTTCGCGTTTTCTCAAAAATCAACTCAGTCTTAAATCGTTGTTCTGAGTTCAGTTCATACCGAAGTCAACGGTTAATTGTCAGTAATCTCCAAAATCAGAGTATGACAGACAGACAAACAGGATAACTACTATAACCCTCTTGCGCATGCACACTGCAATTATTCGGAGTACTTTGTGTAGGTATTTCTCTTCTTCCTAAGA
>WLWD01004809.1_pt1 | contig 27904 bp, 14 predicted proteins | sample 6712731 | NCBI WGS metagenome assembly WLWD01 (sample SAMN12718690, study PRJNA576275) | sponge metagenome | isolation source: marine sponge | host: Mycale hentscheli | place: New Zealand: South Island, Marlborough, Capsize Point | collected 2014-11-01
CCTCAAGGCATACTGAGCTCGCTGGAGGTTGTGAAGATGACTACAATGAGTGCTTAACTCCAGCAGCTGAGGAGTGAAACAAAACACACAAATCCTCATAACTTTAGGAAGGTTAACTTGACGTGAAAACAGTAATAAAAAATCTCTCGCATTCAAATATACCTAGACATCAAAGCATCAAACTTTACTAATAGTGTATATTACATATATATATATATATATATATATATATATATATATACCATAGTTGCTGTGGTAACAGCCATTCCCCTGTGCTAATCCCCTCCAATCGCCTGCGGAAAAACAATTTTTGTACCACAGAGAGAGTTTAAAATTGCACACAGAATACTTTTTTATAGAGTGATAGGTGTAAATAATTATGGTATAAAGTAATGTAGCATTTTGTTAGCTACGAATGAAAATCTAGTTTATTTCACTCGTATGAAGCTTTCTTTTGCGAGCGGTCACTCCATCCCTGACTAGAAGAATGAAGTCTACTTGAATAAATTTACATAACAAATTAATTTGATTATTCACGTGCAACTAGCGATGTTCTAAATATGTATTTATGAATCCTTGGCCTCGAGCTCTAACAGAATATTGCCATGGATACAGCGTTTGGTAGCTGGAAAAAGTCAAAACTTCTAGACTTCTCTAAAAACATCATCAATTATTGCTGTTGTTGTTGTTGTTGTTTCATGATGAGAATAACATGTAGCTGATGGCAGGACAGAAGAAGCCCAGTGCTCACCACTAATTGAATCAGGATGCTTGTTAAAAACATACAGGATATTATAATTGAATTCAGGCATCAGTGAGATAGAATGGGCCAGAGACTGAGAAACTGGAACATTACAATAACTAATTAGTCCCTATTTAAGACCTAGTGCAGCTAGAACACACCTCCATTATGTAAGTATAAAATCAGTCTTGTGATATTGTTAATACACATGCTCACAAACAAGACGAGACAGCCCCTGTCATAATTTATGTCTAAATAGTTTGTTCTCAGAATAATTGACAGACTTACAGGAGGCTCTTACTAATGCAATATGCGCACACACATATGCACATACACACACACACACACATGCACATACACACACACACACACACACTGTTGCCCATGCTGCTAGGTTACTGCGCTTGGCAACAAATATGACTTTTACCTTCAGAGGATTTGATTTGCAGTCAACTGAGCTTTTGCTTTTTATAACCTCTTACCGAATCTAGCTGTGGGACTTCCTGATTAATGGTCATGATGGATCTGATGTGGGCCGGGTCTGAACGACCACGGACCTGGATGTGACTGCACCATGGCGACGGCTTCTTGAACGTCAAATTAGACTTCTTTAACTTTCCAGTCTGAAAATATACACATTAAAAAATATGAAACTAATAAAAAGTACTAGAAAAGGAAACAGAAATATCACACACTGCATCATGGAATGTCATCTTGCTTTAACCACACCCACCGATCCATATTCTTTGCATTTTGACCACACCCACTGACTAGTATAATCCTCACCTCTGGTAGTTTGTCGTAGATATAGTAGGTGGAATTGAGTTCCTGAGTTTGGAAATGAGATTGAAACTTCCTGGAAGACTGGTAGTAAAACTGGAGCTCCTCCACCTGACTGGGAAATGACGCGGGCTATCTCACACAAACACACACACATACAACATAACTTATGATCTATATAGACCAGCATAAATGTACATGCACAGGCTGGTTGAGAATTTAATTAACTGTCTCTGTTGCTACGAGTAAATTGCTGTTTGACACCCTAACATCAACATCAACAGTGGACCTGACAATGCAGCCTTGCCTTAATCTAGACATTCACTCCTTCAAAAAATAAATAAAAGAAAGATTTCCTTCTCATACAAACAAACAAACACACATAACACACTCGAGTTTCTCACACTTCAACTTGCTTACTTGTACAGTAGACCCTCAATTCCGAACACCTCAGGACCGAGGGTTGTTCGAATATTTGAAATGTTCGGATATTCGAAATAAGTCATTTTGAATGGGGTCTTAATATCTTATCTATTTAATGCACAGCAAAATTCCAATGAATATCATTATAATTCCCAAATAATGGTGTTCGGATTAGCGAGAGTTCGGATAAACGGGGTTCGGATAACTGAGGGTCTACTGTATAATGAAGGAAAAGATAAGAAAAAGAAAAAAAGAAAGAACTGATTAACTCCATGGTACACAAACAACAATACAATATCGTCAATCATCCACCAGCTCTATTATCACTAGCAAGCAAATCCATATCAAGGGTTTACATGACACAGAGGATAGAGCTGAGTAATAGCTCAAGTCATCTGATGGAACTATATCCAAGCACACATGGTCAGGCTCATAGTGCACGTCCTAGCAAAGTGAACTGACATTCAGAATTACTGGATAGAATGTCTTAGTTTAAAGGAAGTGCAAATACACACACAAGACAATGTACTTACAATTCTTGATTTATAAAATAAGATTATGCAGACACACCCACCACTGTCACACACATCAGGTCAAATAAGGATTACATCATTTGTTTGGTTTTATGAGCTATACAGCTAGGTAGCTGGCACTATGAATTCACATGGGTTAGGACAATACAAGGCGGTCTGGTGTACACAACTTATAAATATTTGTAGACACATTGAGTTCTATTATGCAATGGCAAATTCAACCTATATCCACACTTCCTCCCCTGCCGCCCACCACTTCCTCCCCTGCCGCCCACCACTTCCTCCCCTGCCGCCCACCACTTCCTCCTCTCCTCCACTCTGTTCCCTCACAACTATACCGGCAGCTGCAGCCTTACCAGATCGACATACATGCCAGCACAAACACATACGTACTTGGCCAATGTTGCTACACATCTGTCTATTAACTCAATCAGCTGCTGGGGGGAGGGGTGTGTGTGTGTGGGGGAGGGGTGAATCTGCAAGAAAGATGGAAGGACTACACACAGTCAAAGCAGCTCTGGAAAGATACTACATCAAAAGGTATTGTGTGCTCACTGACGGGAGATAAAAGCCAAAAATGTATTTAATCAAAGCATTTAGCTACTTTGTGAGGTGTTAAAGTGTTAGTACAACTTCATTTAGTCAAAATAAAATTCTGAAACTGATGTTACAATCGCCCAAAAATACCCCCTCCAACCTCCACCACACAGGAATTAAACAAATTCAAGACATTCCACTGTTTGAAATGATTGCGGTCATCCTTGTTATCGCCATTTAGATCCCTTCTCTAGTTGCTCAGCCTACATTTCAATCGACCTAAAATGGCTCTCACACTTCTTTCTGCTAACTAACCGATGAAGGAAGAAACAAGTTAGCACGCCATTTTACCCAGTAGGGTCTCTCTGTAATGAATTCTTAGTCACCGGCAACTTAGCACCCCATGGGCGATAAATTCAGCCTGCTCTATGAACCCAACAAGACTTCACATCTGCAGGGATTGTCACCCAGAGCTATGATAAGTGTGATCAACAGGAGAGAGGGAAACAGCTGTTGTGGTTATCTGAGATGGAAATGGAATCATAAAATTTTAAAAAAAATTAAAATGTTACTAGATAATGATTTGCTGTTATTGTTGCTGTTGTTTTTATGTAATCATTGAATTGTTTAACTTAGTTACTGTTGTATTAATTTCATGGTTAAGTCATTATAACAATAATATAATTTGCCACATTTCAAGAGAACTTGTCCAGCCAAAAGATGTCACCGAACAAGCAAGCACTACTCAGCACATTTCCTGCCAGTAAATTCTGCAGCTGTTTGTAGCTGACATGTATACACAATGATGCATGTTTAGAAACAGACTGTAAAATGGAGACAACAATTAAATTAATTCAATTATGTCAAATCAAAATCCATTAGTCAAACAGTTGCTTGCTCGATTAAGGCTGAGTCGAGTGTCTCAAATAGAATAGACAACTGATGGCTGGCAAGAAACATTTAGCAGTAACTATTGATTTAGTAGAGACAAACATTGTCATCTACCACAAGCAACTACTAACATTAGAATTATGTAGGCCTACCTAACTGCATGTGTAAAGGATCTGAGACTAATTCACAGACATAAAATACAGCATGGTGTTTGTGCGTGTGTTAATGTGTCGTGGATGTTAAACTATAAGGACAACAAACAAACAAACAAACAAACTGAAGTAGAGTAAAATACTTGCACTGAGCATACATTACTTATGTAATTATTTAAATATTATCTGTGCAAGCGTCCATAAACTACTCCCTGCTGGTAAGCATGTGATATTTCCTCAGATTAACTTCACTGGTCAGTCATTCTATTGAGACCAACGGAGAGTTGGAGACTGAACACCGTATGCCACAGCTGCATAGCCACACCTACCCAACATCCGACTATTGTAGAAGTATCATTACTGTACTAGCTCTTTGGCTCACATATAACTGATCAAAACTAGATATGTTATTAGCGAGTAAGCCCCTACTCATTATTTCCTCACTCACCCCTATGATATTATAACTGATCAAAACTAGATATGTTATTAGTGAGTAAGCCCCTACTCATTATCTCCTCACTCACCCCTATGATATTATAACTGATCAAAACTAGATATGTTATTAGCGAGTAAGCCCCTACTCATTATCTCCTCACGCACCCCTATGATATTATAACTGATCAAAACTAGATATGTTGTTAGTGAGTAAGCCCCTACTCATTATCTACTCACTCACCCCTATGATATTATAACTGATCAAAACTAGATATGTTATTAGCGAGTAAGCCCCTACTCATTATCTCCTCACTCACCCCTATGATATTATAACTGATCAAAACTAGATATGTTATTAGCGAGTAAGCCCCTACTCATTATCTCCTCACTCACCCCTATGATATTATATGTTCTCATGAGCATCTGCAATAAGTCTCCACTCCGGCTTAGCTCCAGGTCATGAGTGGGCATGTGCAGCTGGTGGTGCCCCGCCCATGAATCCTGCCAGATACGGTCAGCAGCTCCGTCCTTGAGGGAAGATGCCACTGTGGGGGCATGGCTGGAGGAAGGGACACCTTTATGGGAGTCGCCTACGTGTGAATGTCTGGAGGCTATCCATCGACCAATAATATCCATTCCTTCGTCTGTCTGCTCCACAGTCCAACATTAGGAAAAAGAAAATTATTTAGGGAGCAATTTTGAAATAAAATACAAAAAAAAAAAGTTTTGTGGTGTGTGTGTATGTGTGTGTGTGTATGTGTGTGTGTGTGTGTATGTGTATGTGTGTATGTGTGTGTGCGTATGTGTGTGTGTGTATGTGTGTGTATGTGTGTGTATGTGTGTGTGTGTGTGTGTATGTGTGTGTGTGTATGTGTGTGTGTGTGTGTGTATGTGTGTGTGTAATCATTAAATGCTCCCTACCTTAAAAAACAACAACAACAACAACAACAACCACTTGGACATCACTCATAATAAAGCATTCCAATGTCCAGGGCTGAATTACGGCACAGTAAGAAGAGGTGTGGCTTAGCTATCCTATTTCATTCCCCCTCACCTTAGATATATGACTGACAGATGAACTGAGTGTCTTAGACTCTGGAGCCGTCTGCTTCTGCTGTGGGTGGAGCTTATTCTTGTGTTGTTGTTGTTGTTGTTGTTGTTGTTGCCTAGCATCTGTAGTTTTAGCAGCACCCTTGGTGGTATCACTCTTGACTTCTTTACTGTGGATAATTGGAAACCATTGCATGGACTACAACAACAACAACAACAACAACAACAACAACAACAACAACAACAACAACAACAACAACAACAACAACAACAACAATACACACAGTACAGTCTGGTCTGGTACAAAACTGTTCTTTCTGCATGAATGACTAACATCTTAAATTCCACCAGAGTACGAGGATAGCGATGGAGAAACAATTCTCTTAAACGTCTTTGTAGGATGGATCATGCCCTTTACATATGTGTGTCAAAAATAGAAGACTAAATGTTATTTTATTTTACAGTTGTTGTTTTTTTGTTGTGATTTGTAAATTGGAGAAGAGAAATGCTAGGTAGTGTAACACACTCCCAAGCACTGCCTGCCTATGGCAAGAAACATGTGGCATATTATCCACGTCACCACACAATATGTAGGTATTTATTTCCTCAGAGAGATGTTGACAAAGAGTCTCACTTGCAAACTGTTCAATACAACCACAATAAAAGCAAGACCACCAAGGACCATTGCCTTCAAGGGAAGATGCGTGTAGATTTGTGCGTATATTTGGATGTGAATGCATCAGGATCATTAGAGGAGAGGCATCTATGCAGGCCATCTGCTAGTATAATTTCTGAACAGTAATTTCCTGTAAAAAGGGAGTTTTAGTGACTAGTGCCAATATGGACTCAGTGATCGGATGAACATCATTGTATCCACTTAAGGGACTAGAGCTCAGGCTACCACTGGACCCACACGCCCCCACTCAAGGGAAATAGACTGCAATAATACAGTAGTCATGTAATGCAAAAGTAAATGATATTTTTAACTCTATCTCCAAGATGTGCTCTTTTTTTAGTAATAACAATACAGAATTAATATAAAAAGAAAAAATAATAATAATATTGATAAATCAACAACTGGATGAAATGTCGCACAAAAAGTGGCTTGTTAATAATAATAAGAATAATAAATTAATAACAATAATTGACGAGCGAGCGAGACACTTACAGGGGTAACACAATTGAAAATCGGGGATGGTTGTTTATTTATATATATGTTTGGACGTACGTAAGGCATTTTTGTACTTTGACCCTCCCTCGCGTTTTTGTGGTAGTTCGGTTGTCGACCCCGTCCCAAACTTCACTAAACAGAATCCTCTGTTTATCGATTAGTACCCGTATCACCCTAGAAATTGAATTGTTTACCGTTTTGAATTCTTTTACGGGTCCAGATAAAACTTGAAAACTTACGGGACTTCCATTTCTATTCGAGTTAGTGGCAGTGGTTATAAGCCGTACGCAACAGTATTTACTTGAAAATGCATTGTCCAAGGTAAGTCTCGTGTAGGTGTATGTCCAGTTGTGTCAAAGCATTGTGCTTTACAGCCACTATTTAGCTAAAGAATATCACAAAGATAACGTTTAAATAGCGTGTATTGTTTTGTTGTTGTTTTTCCTTCAATTCAAACAGTTGCAGTGAGTTGTTACTATGGCACTGAAATCCCTTTACAGTGTATGCGTAATTTAAAAACTGGACCTTGTTTTCAGTAGCTTCAGTGTAAGAAGTCAAAATCATTCATATAAAAATAGTATAGTCTTTAGGCTCGCTCGCCATTTGTGCTCAAGCACATCACTAGTAAGTGTTGTTGTTGTTGTTTATTACTTTATGTGAAGTATACGTATGTTGTATGTGAGTGTAATTTTTTTTGAAGGTTAACAAATGGAAGATAAGAGAACTTAAAGTGTGCTCACTGAGGATCAAATTATACCAATTTCATATTGGCAATTACACATTTAGTAACTATACATATAAAAAGGTGCATCTGATACCATCAACTTCATAACAAGCTAATCAGTGTATTGCTTGCAGCATCTCAGGTGCAGAAAAGAGTTCACAATATTCAAATGGTGCAAATCTGCCACCCACTGACTGGCAGCAAGCCAGACACTCTGGCACAGGGCCTCCATCTTTATCACCTCTACCGTAGCCCTGCTCAGAAAAGCATGTTCGTTGTCACGTGAGGTAGTAATGATGCTTGGAGCCTTCAGGACTCTCCAGATGTCTGCTACTCCAGCCTCTTGGCCTGGTCTAAACTGGCTCTAACTGGCTATATATGCCTGTAAATGGCTCTAAATGGCTCTAACTAACTGCCCAACCACACTGGAATGAAGATACCAAGACCCTTAGCTGGTTGAAACTGCTGAGATACAGGACACATCCACTGGCTCCATCAGCTGCCCCATGCTGCCATGCCAGCTGGTATGCATGTACAGGCATGTCCATACTCAGCTAAGTGTTGCCATAATATAGTTAGAGAGTAATTGTGCTGGGTGTGCTTCAATAAATTATAACCATACTTGCTGTATGCTATCGTCCTATCAAATAAAACACTCAGTGACTAAATAAAATATACTGAAGGTTTGCTGGCGGTGATGAGTTGTAAGATAGCCACTCTTTTTATCATTGCTAGGATTTACTGCATTGATAAAAAAGAAAAAGAATAAAGAATTAATTCAAATATATTTTGTTGGGTATTACTGGATCATGTATAGATTTGTATTTACGGTAAAATACGAGAAAAATTAAACCCAATACGTTATCTTTAATACCTCCCACATCAGCAATAGTTCTAGTGAATCAATGCAGGCTAGGTCTATGAGAGATATGCTTATCTTGATGACATAACTTACAGCTATGAAGCACGAAGCCTTTCGTGAGATGCCTTGATGGTAGACCAGCCACCTCAACACCACACCCACATCTTCAGCTTCCACCAGACTGGTGGGGCGACGCCCACCAGACAGCTGCCTCCCGGCCTTGCGTTCATCCGATTCTGCGATGAGGTCACATGATGCAGAAAGACGCTTACAACGGTTCAGACAGTCGTTATACTCCAACATCAAATACCTGAGAACAACAACAACAAAAAACAATCATACCAAATAATAACAATATCAGCAGCTATACATTCATACATACACACATACATGGAGTGTTGCATGCATGCCCAAGCAGAATACTTTCCCAGTGTATATATAGTGCTTTAAAGAGTGCAGTGAAATTTAAAAAAATATATATTATATTGTGATTTAGTATTTTCTGAAGTTCTCCTGTGATCTTCTGATATTAATAGCTTCCATGTAACGAGCAAATACCCCATCATTTGATCTAAATTCAAACTTTCCAAGAAATGCCAAATACTTCAAATGAACAGATCCCCACCCAGTTGAAGAAGAGATGTGAAGACGATATCAAAGAACTCTGGCCAGACTCGTGCTCAAGCTTGGCTGGAGATATACAGTTAACTCCTGCGAAACTTAAATCGGCGACATATTGCTCAAAATGTCACATGTGTGTCTATCTTCCAGACGAGCATGGGTTTTTCCACGTTCACTACGTGCATGACCTAAGGCAAATATTCCAGGCATGCTCAGTTGGGCATGAAGCCAATACGGGATGTTATCAAAAATTTTGGAAGTGTCCGGTATTTGGTGAAGGTTTTAAGATCTAAACACGAACAAGTTTGTAGGAATTGTCAGTGTCGATAGAAGTCGGCAATTTGTTGTTAATCATAAAGAACAATGGCTTAAACGAGAATTCAAATCAGGCAGGAACTAGGGCTGACCAAGGCAAAGGGGAAAATGGAGAGACAGAGAGAGAGAGAGGGAGAGGCTGAGATAGATCCACAAAAGTTTAGATAAGCTAGTATAGTGGGAAAGAAAGATAGAGTTGAAGCTGGTAATAGATGAGTCCCAAAGGATCTTGTGTACCAGCTCATTGGACATCTGTAATTGCTTACTGGTAGAGCTGGTAGGTTACAGAATTGCTTACTGGTAGAGCTGATAGTGGACTACAATATCTCAGAATATCAGTAAAATCTCTGATATATTATATTGATTGATGGATAGCATACATACATAAATTCATATCAATAAAAGGGCTGGCTGTGAATGATTGTAGTCTTCTGTGTAGAGTGCTGTTTCTCTGTCAGGCCTCATCAAGGAGAACTCACACTTTAAAGAACATCATCTTTAACTCATACTTTAAAATGATAATAATAATAATAATAATAATAATAATAATAATATTATTATTATTATCCTCCTACACCAGACAAGTCATTCATAAGCTATTGAGTTGTGGTTACCATGACAGCTGAATTAGCAACATGATGATTAAACTGCCTATTTACAGGGTAACCCTACCCAGCTCATCTATAGCCCCACATTACACAACCAGAACCACCAAAGCAGCCAACAGACTTGAACTTCATCAGCCCCCACCCTCATCTATTATTCTCCACAAACACACCACAACCATTAATAAGTAATTCTATACAGCTCTAACACCACAAGCCCACCAATCTAGAGTTACCTAGGGCAACAAAAGCCAGAGTTGAGGTTAGTATTGTTGACACAGTTCACCACAACCAGTTGGAGTGCCATTATTGTGGTCAGTGTGGGTTTGCTTAAACTCCCTGCAAGGAATCAAACCATGCAGGGCAGATTGGACCATTAAATTGATGCCTGCTTGTAAGGTTGGAAATAAAAATAACAAGTGCATATGGATACTACATGTAGTTACTAGATACTACATGTAGTTACTAGATACTACATGTAGTTACTAGATACTACATGTAGTTACTAGATACTACATGTAGTTACTAGATACTACATGTAGTTTTGTTAAAGGTTGTTGCATTCAAAAACATCATCCTTCTAATTTTGTTTTCTCTTTGGATATGCTTACAGAAGTCATCGTCCTCTAGTTGGGGGGAAAGGCAAGCTACATCCTTCAACATCTTTCATATAAACACTGCATAAGCCACAAGCCTTCAATGACAAACACAATTACTGTAGTCATAAACTGTATGTGGCAGCAGTAAATGTGTTCAATTGTATCCTTTCAGAATGTTAGTAGCTACATATTATACAACAAGCAACATAAAAACTTGAATACAAGTCACCACTTATCTCCATTTAGCACTATATAATATTTTCAACTTGAAGTGGACTCACAAGTTCTTGCCACTCCCACTCACAGTGCCACTCCCACTCACAGTGCCACTCCCACTCACAGTGCAGCTCTCACAACTCACTGAATCCTTTTTTGGAAATCCTCCACGAGTTCTTCGGTAACCTTTAACCTCCCCACGGCCAGCCGCGTCCACCGAAGTCTCATTAGATGCATGTGCCTGATGAGTTGCTCAAGACGCTCGATGAAGAACTGATGGAGAAAGATGGGCAAGCTCTTGTTGGTAAAAGGTGGCTTCAGACACAGACTCAGCTCCTCCTGCATGGCTTCGAACTGGCAATATTGAGGAGGTGGACTTGGAACCTGTGAACAGGAATTGGACGTCAAACAAAAAAAATTGCACAATGCAAAACATTGCAATAAAGTAAGTGATTTCTCCCCAAGGATGGCCTTGCTCGATACACAAGTGAATACCAACCAACTTTACTGCTATGCTAAAGTTTCACATTTTATATCAAAGGTATTTCTCCTTCACCAACTTAATCAATTTCAGATTTTAAGTCGACCTGTTATGCATAAGTATATCAGTAGGAATACTTGTGCTCGTAACCAATACTTGCTGTTCACTAAGAAGCAGTGGACAAACATCGTGTGTGTGTGTGCATGTGTTTATAGCTAATAATTCTAAAAATAGATAAAATAAATAAATAAAGAGAAGGAGCTATAAGTAAAGAAGTAAAATTGTGAAGATTGCCGGAAATATAAGTCTGTCAGTGCGAAATTTCTCCTTCAAGAACTATGTGAACAATGGTTCCTGAACTCCAGAACAGGAAGTTCCTGGTTCCTACTCTGTTTCCAATCTAGTCCTACACTTCGATAATCTAGTTAGGAATCCAAAACCAATTATTTAATAAGCTATGGTCCATTGACTACAAAAAAAATTGCAGAGAACTAAAAACCGCAAGAAGTAATCCACACCACTATATGGTAACAGATTAGGGATGGCCACACCACTATATGGTAACAGATTAGGGATGGCATATTTCCTGCAGGCTTGGTTCGATGGCCGCATTCTTATTCATGGACAAAGCTGCAATAGGCAGCAGGCTCTGAAATCTGAGAGGACCTACCACAGACATCGGTATTCATACCAACCTCTGTCTCCATTAGCTCGAGATGACACAAGGAGCGAGCTTAAATGCACGTCTTATCAAAGCTGGCAGCCTCGGGCAAATCCACTAGGGAATTGGCTTTTGTGATGGTCTAATGATTGTAGGGGCATTACTCGTTATACTATGGTAGGATATATATGTGTACAACAGAAACATATGCAGTTTTGCAGTCTTGGTCCTACGGTTATAAATTGTTTTACTGTTGAACAAATTGAAGTACCTTTCTCTATCGTAGGGATTTTCACATGTCAAACTAAAGCTAGTCCTACGACTAGATGAGGTAAAATATAAATAGTGAGTCCACCCTCATTCTGTGTGGCTTTTCAAGTTATAGCTAACAGAACAATAGTCTGAATAAGCAGAAAGTGGGCATGGCTCTTCAGTTCAATGAAACCCTCCCCCTCCCCAGATAATAATGACTTGTGGTTATGTGCCTGATTTCATTGCATGTTAAATCATCCATACATGTATAATCTATTAACAATACACCCTCTGTTGAGTGATCTACTTTCAACAACACACTGTCTGTACATTTGCTATGAAGTCAGCAATCACCTGTGGGAACAGCGTCCATACAACATGTCTAGCTATACCAGCGCAGTACAGAACATTGGATCTGTGTGGACCTTGTGATGTAGGATTAGACACCACCCACATACACATGTACAAACATGGACCATATAATAAACTGGGTCGCTGTCCAATTATACCATTCACAGCAAACAAGGTTGAATTTTCATGCGATATTTTCGATCGTCTGACCAAACGTTTCCAATTTTACTCCATTGACCTTTCACCTGATTGTTCAATCATGCTCAAACTAACAGCCATTATGACATGTTGAAATTGAAAGCTTAACATCCGCACATGCACTGTGAACTCTGTGTGTCCGTGTTTGTTCCTGCATGCGTGTGTGTGTGTGTGCGTATAAGAATAACACACACGTGTGCGTAAAGATCTCCAACAATATCATAAAACCCATTCCTCTTCCAACAGACACGTCACACATGCATCAATAGATGTGTGTCAGAATCATACGTATGTCATACACGCATGTGCCATGTATGCCACCAGTCGCGGTATGCCGCAATGGAAACTTGAACAACAGGATGCTCCAGAATTCCAAGCTAATACAGATTACAGAACGGGTCGCTTCCCTTTGCCGTTTCATTTGCACGGATAATTAGTAACAATCACAGCTTTTCACACACATACGTTCCTAATTCCTGGTAATGACGTGCCAGTGTATGCAATGGACCACCCACAGATAGCTGGACTGCACATGCTCAGAGACACATGATGTCAGAGGTTATGACAAAGTTTTGCAGTACATTTAACAATAATTAAATGATACATAACCTGTCCACAGAAATACTTTAACAAATATGATAAATTAATAACTCAATACAACAGTGGACATTCAGTATAATTAAAACCATCACAGAACTTAACAAAGATTTAAAAAAAAGAATAAAAAAGCTGAAACACCTGCATTGAATAGAGGTGCTAGCCCATTTTGAGAATGAATTAGAAGAATGCAATGAATCATATGTAAGTCTGAATCCATTCATCTACAGCTAGTGAGTGGCACATACATAGCAACCTCTAAGAGGTCTTCATTATGGAAAACAAATTTACCTCTCAAAAGAAAGTTTACTAAAGAAAAAGATCACATTGGCAATTAGTATGACTTACACAGAGGATATGGTAATTGAGCAAGAATGAGGAACACGTGATAGTCATATAAATTTCTACACAACAGCTATCCAATGGCATCTGCATATTTTCATCACAAAAAAATGACACACCGTAAAAAAAAAAAAAAAAAAAAAAAGAGAGAGAGAGAGAGATGTCTGAATGCCAAGAAGAATGGAAGATTGTAACAAAAAATGCGTGGGACAAGCTAGCTCTTCATTCCTGCCTTCGTCAGCGATGACTTCAGCAACAAGAATGATACACTCTCCACAAATGGTGTGTGCATTCATTCTACACACACACCGTGAAATTGAAAGGTATGGGATATATACGAGCACTTTGTCAAATACCACGCAATATCTCGTCAACTACACATTGTAAACATAGCAATTGTGGCAATGAATAAACCTTGTTCCATGTACTTATCATGAGGCATACTCGAGTGATGGTACATAGTCCAGCATAGCATTAGGTGCTGGATCAGAGGAAGTGCTGGAATAGGTTTCATCAACCGTTGCTCATCTGGGGGAATATTCAGTGTGTATTAACAGAGGAAAGCTGGGCAGTTTGTCAGAGAAAAAAAAGACTAAATGACACTGCAATTCAGCTTTGATAAATGGTAACGTACATGTGTACTCTGAGTGTCTGCCAGACTTAGAATACTAATAGTATTAACTGTATGATTGACTACATGTAGACTTAGTAAGACAAGTGTGAATAAGCTGTATATATTTTTATTTATACAGCCAAATGGATTAATTTAAAGTGAAGAATTAACACTATATTACCTAGAGAATACTACATTCCTTTAACCTGTATCTTTCAGTGAGAGCTCACGCACATTTTGAGGGGGATTTGAAGCTTCATAAAATATGAGCAACTGTTGCGACACCTATTAGCACGCCTCTGTGCGATAATTAACGTGACTTACGAGCCAACTCCCTCAACAAAGCTTGTTCACACCTTCTTCAGTTGCAGTGAAGACCACACAACCGAGTCATGAACACACACACACACACACACACAATGACATTGCAAATACTCACCAAATACCGACTAAATACCCAAAAACCTTCCAAATACCCGGCAAATACCCACCAAATACCCAGCAAATACCCGCCAAATACCCGGCAAATACCCACAAAATACACAACCAGAGAAGACTAGCTATTGATTGATACTGTGAATTGTTAACATGTTAAGGCTATAATTTCACCCACATGACCTAAACTTAAGGAAAGAGGAAGATGCAAGCACACACCGGTAGACCTAAACCGGATAAGTAGCTAGTGGAGAATTAGCTCGAGAAAGTAATTCCAAGAAGTTGGACACTAGCTCATTTGAGCAGACACCACAGTTACACTAATAGGAGGATGTTGACTAGACAAGAGAGAAAGACAGTATTCAAATACCTAAATATGCAAAGCCAGCTTATTAAGTCGTTCCATTGTAAATACAATAATGTCATAATTATAGATGTAAATTATTACCACTTATAATAATGTACTCGTGTATGATGTATGTGTGTGTGTGTGTATGATGTATCTCTGTAAACTCATTAGCAAACAATTAATTATGGAATCATGCTAGGAATGATAATACTTCTACCTGTCACCTCTACCTGCAATTCCCTGCAGACTGACAATCACAACATAAAATGTAAAAGAAAAAAATGTTAGATGTTCAGATTTGCAAATTAAAAAAAGCTTCCTTTTGGTAAGTGCATGATGAATGAGTAAGCTCCTGTCATTAAAGGTGTGTATTGAATGGACATATGTACATGTCAGGATGTCCTACGTACCAGGATAACAAACTGGTGAGAGACTTCTACAACATCCTCATGCACGCTCACTCTTTTCAACATGACATAATAAGAAGTTGAACATTCTTGCCGATAATATGCTAACAGCTGGAAATGCCTGACTATTTTCACTTGACCTTCATCCTGGTGGACTTCCCGAGGTCAATGCTGGACCCAATCCAGACACACGGAAAACCAGCAAATGTTAATACAATAGCATCAAACTTTCAAGTTTAGCGTTTTCTTCATAAAAGTTTCTGTATGAACTAAATTTCTTATAAATGATGTTTGTTACAATGTTGTATAAACTGATTAGTAAGGAAATGACTGAGATACATGTGCAGAGTCAACTAGAACAGGACACATCAGTTTCATTCCATCCCAGATATGATGCCATGAATAACAGGAGGAAGCAACACACCAAAGAGAAAGTTTGTATTCCTGTATGTCTATTAATCATCATCAGTGTATGCATACCAGAACATCCTAACCAAATCACTGCTTCCTAGAAGTGCACATATTATTTGCATCATAACATTGTTCCAGTTTCTGATGTGTGGGAACGCTGCTCAAGGCCACAAACTATTATTAAACACTGCTGATTTATGGTATCCAAATCAATGGTTAAAATCAACACAAAGTTCGTGATAGTAAAGCCAAGAGAGTAGCAACAGACATCGCAGTGGCAAATTCTACAGAACATGAATCTATATTAATATTTACATGACTGACCAATCAGATTGCTTGCATGTGACTCAGGGGTGGCGGAAGCAAATTTACTTTGGTCAAGCGAATATGACCCACCACTTAGTATGGCAATATATGCTTGTATTAATGGTAAAATATTTTTTATAAAACAAAGGTGTAGTTCTATAAGTTAGTTTAATTATATCCAAATATGAAATGCAATAACTGATGGGGTGAAACTAAAAGTTAACTATGACAAAATATATTTCAGAGCTCTTTCTACTAAAACTAACATAAAAATATATAACAAAAATTAACTAAGTGGTATTAAAATAGTGTAAATGGTCAGATAAAAAATAATGAAATTCCTGCATTGTTCAAGTATTGAATAAATTTTGTGATTAGGATTTTCAATTCTAAATAAAAAATAGCTTCTCAACTAAGATTTGTATAAAATAGTTCTAACTAAAATAACTATAACATCAGAAAAAACTATTTAAAAGTTACTAAATTTTAGTTACAACTATACACTGTAACTATAACTAAAATTGGAAAAATTCTATTGTAAAATAAAACTAATTTTCTTTCTAAAATTACATGAAACTTCACTGGCACACTATTAAACTATCACTACTTTAGCCAGCCGATAGCTAACTCAGACACTCGAAGCTAAATACAAATCATGAATAACTAATGCATAGTCAACAGTATCATATTGGTGGGCGGAGTCAGCATTTTATCACCGTTGGTGTGAGCTAAATACTCAGTTCTGCACAGAACAGAACACTAGCTGACACTGTGTTAAGTTAGTGTTTTAGGTAAGTCATTGGCAGAAAAATTTCCTAGCTAAAATATTGGTACAGCAATTGCCGAGTCTGCCGGGCCAGTTCATGCATATATATATAGTGAGAGTAAGTTTGAGCTGCCTAATGGTATAAATACAGCATATCATCTTAATTCTTAAAACTAACTCGTGTGTCGATTCCTCTTCCATATGTATACTCAATCAATACCTTCACCTACTCAAGTCGCTATCTATTGCACAACTTCATAATAATATTATATCACATCCACTACTCGCAACTATCAAATCAATGGACGACAAATTACTGATAATCATTTGTTGTTTCAAGACATCGGAACTTGTGTTTGAGATACATGAAGTGAGTGGAACTTAACTTCCAACCATCCAGCGTGGAGGAGATGGCAAATGCACAATGACACCTAGAAAATTTCTAACTCAAAGAAGTTATTCTTTCAGAAGCCATTCATTGCAGAGAGAATGGAAGCCAGTGTGCTAGTATGTAGATATCTTCCTTTTCGGAAGTCTGTTAACACTAAAAGAGGAACTGGGATATTCTGATATCAGACTTTCAAGTGCCGCACTAACCACTAAAAATGGAATTAATGTTGGGGAGTCAATGAGCAAATTAAGGAGAATGTGGTTACTAAAAATAAGGAGAGAATGGAGCGGGTGTTGTCAAAACAACATATATATTATAATATGTAATTATAAACAAGACAACAACACAAAAATGTAATCTTATTTATGGAAAATATTACAAGTACAGAATCAGGCAGGAAATTCGTAACCTTTACATAGTAATACACGCATGATGGGGTCTCCATTAACAAAGATGATTCTCTTACTTTTCATACATTGAGAATTCTCAGTAAAATGTGTAATAATATTTAGGTGCCATGAAATTTACACTGCAAGTATTAAATTAGCCTGCGAGACATTTTAATTCCATCAGTAATCCAATACTGTCTGAGGTTAGACAGATGAAATATGCAGATCATGAATTCCTCATTATCATATCCGCAGTACTTTCCCCTTGTTTGCAACAACTCCAGCCCTTCCCTGATCTAGTGTATCACAAACTTTTATCAGACTGGAAACACTCGATGACTAACTTCAAAACACATGACTGAAATTGTCGTAACCACCACTGAGGGTCATGGACCGTGAACCTTGACCCCTCTCTGTATCACTGTGTGTAATAAACCATGTTAACAGTTCATGAACTTTCTCCAATTAATTTATCGACTGGGGAGCACACACAAATGTAACTGGTACTACCAATTTTTTCAGCGCATACTAATTTTCTCCTTTAACAATAACAGGAACATGGAGGTGGTTATAATGCAGACAATTTCATTACACTAAGACAAACAGCTCATGTTTTGAATTGTACAAGTCCAATAATTTCATGAATTCAAAACTCACGAATTAAACTATGTTTGAAATTCAAATTACTAGATTAATGACTAAAATTGCGGTAGAGATTTAAAACATATTCTCCAAGTATCTTATAATCAACATAATACCAACTTCTCAAAGAGTATCTATTAGTTATACATTTCTACTAGTCACAACAACCACAATAATAATAATAATAATAATAATAATAATAATAATGTATAAACACCAAACAAATGAGGCTGTCCCTCTATATGAACTGATGTATGAACGTATAATGAATGTGAACGCTAGTGAAGACATAAATGATACCAATTAAGTCAAAAGGCTTCTCACTACAGCTACATAGTGTGAAATTGTGCAGAGTAAAAATAAAGTCCCTTCCATATAGTAATATCCTGAAGTGTGTCTGACACTTGACAATTATCTCAAACTGTTACTCTGGCAGTCTGTGGCTTCTACCGTACCGATGGCTTCATATGGTACTACTGTGACATTGTGATGTATATGCAATTTCAATATACTACTAATAGGGACGAAGACTTAGAACTGAGGGTCATCCATCTGTCAGAGGTGACAGGATTGAGGGGACATTTGGGGGATCACGTTGCCGGCTAATTGTCCCGGCAAGCTGTGAGGTGAAAGCCACGAGTAATTGGGTCTTAACCACGGATCCCATTGTGTGCAGAGTACCAGTGGCAACCAACACAAACCACAAGTCACTTTCTCTTCTTGCTATCGCTAGACCACAGGAAAGATTATTTTACACTTGTGGGGGGAATATCTCTAATCTTGTTGAAGGAAGTATTGGGTTATTTAGAGGGCTCAGTTCCAGATACACTGGGCTCGAGTGGCCATCTCTCCACACATTGGCCTTTCATGCATATATATGCATGAATACTTAGTAGTTGAAGGGGACAGGACTATAATATTTACAAACCACATCCTTCGTACCAAAAATAAATAAATAAATATATAAATTGGTAAGGCAACAATAGTGTTCACTTAATCGTTCTTTCCTTGTGTATTTGAGATACCTCACATGATATGGCACTAATTCTCTTTTCTCTGCTCTAAGACTTCTTAATAACACTATAACCTGACTCAACCCAAGCTCCTTTTGTAATTCTTTTTTTTTTAGCAGCATATCCTCTCGTACATACCTAAACCTCTTAACAAAGAACAACTTTCACCTTTTAGTACAGTCAGCTTGGTCATAAATTATCAATATATAGCACAATAGGGCAATTCTTTAAAATGGAGTCATATATTTTAGGATCTACAATAATGATGAAATATCCCAAGCTTCTTTGCTGCTACAGAAAGTATCACAAGATGAAGACTGTGAAGTTCTTTATTAGTTGGAGCATCAAGTGAAGTCCACAGAAGTAGACACCAACGAACACAACAAGTGAAAATATCCCCTAAAGAAAACCCCAAAAGCTCGAGCAGTAATCTTGTAGCTTGTTGTGTCCATCGAACAAGTTAGGTACAGAGTTTGAACAGAACAGGTGTATCTGTGCAAGTTTTATTCCATGTACTGAAGCAACATCAAATGTTAGTAGATGTTCAATGAACATTGAGTCCGGCATTTTAACAACACACGTGACACTCCCTACACTTACAGCTAACAGAACTAACTACAGCATAGCTGTTCTCTCGGATGTGCTGTGTCAAATATTTGCCTGAGTATTGGCGGATTGCATTTAATAAACACCAACAAATGCCAGAGGCTGTTCTATCTAAATTCAAACTGCACACACTCTGCACTCCAGTATATATGACCCCTCCCCATATTTTTGGGTCACAATCTAAAAAGGTCATTTGTCACATAAACACCTTTAAACACACACAAAAATACAAGAGATGCCCTTGGAGACCCCCCCCCCCCCCTCCCCCCCATATTGAAACATCTTCCTACACCACTATATATATGTATAATTGCAGTGATCACTTGTCTGTTTATTGCCAGTGCAACTCCTTATCTGCTGGGGAAACATGTGAAGTGTAACCAGAACCATACACTGATAGGTAGCAGTGAGAGACTCTAAGTCTCTTCCACACACACACACACACACACACACACACACACACACACACACACACACACACACACACACACACACACACAACTTCCTAGTTGATAGAATCATTTCCTAGCTGGAGATGATCTGTCAAGTTTACTAAGTGGACAGATAGCAGACTCCATGGTTACTCTAGTGGGGGGTCAAGTCCGCACATGACCCAGTGACATCAAACATACACACACACACACACACACACACACACAACAATACGAGTGTTTGAATATGTGTGACGGTCGACTGCTTGTCACATGATTATTTAACACAAGATGAGCCACACTGTTTCCACACGTTCAGTATTACTAAAGAAGGCGGGGCTAGACTGAGGTTACATGTACACACACACACACACACAAAAAAAAAAACAATAACAAATTTTATTGAATCAGTTTATTTGGGAGATAGACAGCTTGAGCACAAGGTGAATATACTGTAACTTGCAGCTCCCAGTCTACTGCACTGAGGCTAGGAGTGCATATTGGCTTGTTTGAACTACAGTTTACATGAGGGATAGGTCACACCCCCATATTCAGTAGAGCCATATATGTAGCCGCTACTGCTGAAGAAAAAAAAAAAAGTAAAATATCACACGACTTTTATGACCAAATATGGACAAACCAGCATTACACTGGCTGGGGTTGGACTGCCAGCATCGATGGAATACATCACACCACGACTGACGGTACATCCAATGATAGTCAAAATAACAGTTACCACTGGAGGAGAAACTCTTAATGCATGCACCCAACATGCAATGCAGGGCAATTAATCCTTGACATATAAACTGCTCCTGCTAGTAGTAGTAGTAGTAGTAGTAGTAGTAGTAGTAGTAGTAGTAGTATCATCACCATCATCATCATCATCATCATCATTATCATCATCACTACCGGCTGTTTCAGTTAGACGATCTAGCTGATTATAGGGTACTTCTCTATTTGCTACTTACGTCTACTGAGTAGAAGACTAGAGGCTACCCAATAGCATTAATTAACACATCCCCTCAATTAAGGACTGTTTAATTAGTACTGTCTGGCATAAGAGCAGCATGACCTCATCATATGTCATCCAATTATGCGTCTAAATTAATGATGTACGCATGCCCTCTTAACACAAACTACAACAGGACAGATGTAGCAGCAAAGAAGATAAAAATTATGTCTCACACACACACACACACACATGCGTAACCATTGAGTCTGGCAATGTCGTGCGTCAGAGTGATACAATGTGACCCGCCTCGACGTGTAGCCGAGGTAGACTAATACAAGAGAAGGAACAAGCCATCAGAATGTAACTAGCAGAAGACTGTGTTAAGCTGAAGCCTTAAACTGTATATATGTAGTTATAAGATGTCTTACTCATTGTACTACGAGTAGGAAACCTAATCAGAGCATCAAGATATCTATTGCATTGTATCAAGACACAGTGCACTTGTTAGACTTGTTCGTATGAATCACATTCAAGAAATCTGATTGGTTTCTTTCATAAATCTATTCAATTTAGCGACTTACTGTAGTCATCAGCCCCTATTAATTAGACAGAGAAATGAGTAGCGATAGGAGATAAACACTGGAACATCAAACTCTGTAAGAAAAATTGTTATCTCGTATAATATTATTTAACACATTTATCCATTATCCTATACACATTAGACTCTAGGCTAGACACCTCTGCTCTAATACATCTACTTTCCCCAGTATGCATCAGGAGATCCCCATCTGACAACTAAATAAAGGTTTCATTCAAGCATCGACACAGTTGGCTATGTAGACCTAAGACAGGGATTGGCTAAAGGTTCCGGAACTAACATTAAATTTGCAAAAACCATGTTTAAGTTCAAACTGAGGAAGCTTTAATTTATATCTTGAAATATAATGCCCATGTGTGTTATGTATATATATATACACTTGTATGTGTGTATGTGTGCATCACCTTATGACAGTTGGCAAATCCACTCTTCTTGTTCTTGTTACTAACAAGAGAATCAATGCACAAACACCGACAGCCTACGGAGTTCTACACTTGCTCCTTTCAACACTGTCTTTGTTAATATTGTATGGATGGTGTCTTCTTGTTTGTTATAAAGTTTTGGTATTTAGTTAATAAGTAGTCATAATAGAGAAAGCGATACAGCAGCGGCAGAAAGTCTGTCATAACATCAACTGATGCACAAACACCAATACCACCAGGTGAACCTGGTCCACAATATTTGTGATACTACACACAATACACTGTTCTAGTCTAATTAAACATTCGTGCACGAAATATAATATAAACTTTAACCCTACCAACACTCAGTTATGACCGGACTGACAGACTTAATGGCAGAATTTAATTTAAGAAAATATGAAATTTTGAAAAATACAGCCGTGTGTATATCCTCTGTTTGTACAGCCAAAGCTAAGGTAAATTTTGTAAATGTATTGACTGTGTATGAGTTGCTTATTAATATTAGCTGAGAGTGGATGTTAATAGCAGACTAAAAACCAACCATGTCCAGAAATTGTTACATTTGTTAAGTTAACAATGCTGACATTAACACTTGTGATGACTACAATTATCACTTCAGACAATGAAGCACCAAAGGTGTGAACCCTCAACATTACCATGCACTAGCTAGCTATTATAATATCATCCAGACAAAGAAGAAGATAGTGTAGCTCATGCGATGAAAACGGTAGTTGTAAATACAGTCTTCATAAACATACACAAAGTGACTATTGTCTCACCGGCCGGCAACATAAAACTCCAATACCAGAACTCGGTATTCGGGCAGAGAAGTTATTTGCTCAGGTGATTATGACGTGACAATAGGGGGTGTTACCCATTAAAGCTTACGATCATACAGCCAAAAAATAAATAGCTTTATCTCAAAAACTAAATTGAAACAAAAACATTCTGGCACACTAAAGGGATATCATACATTGTTTAGTATAACATTTAGCGGCCTCTTTCAATCTTCAGGCAACTGCTATCTCAAGATCTGCTGTTGTGTGACAGAATGACAGACAGACAAACTGAGTACTATGACCTCTCACGCATGTGCATTGAGGGTTAAAAAAATAAATAAATAGCATTGAACGTTGTGCTGATTTTATCTGTGATGACATAAACCACATCATTCTGTCACTCTGACATGAAAGACGGTCGACTTCAAAAGCTCTAAGTGGAAGCTTCCATCCTGTAGGGACTAGCTGACATGACATAGGATGTGACAGGGACAGACACAGTACATATTGACATGGACAGATCCTTCCTATACGCCAGCGAAGGAGGTATAACATGCCAAGTTGTGAGTGGACAAACACAAAAACATGGAGAGAACAACAAAGCAGATTTGTTTACAACATATCTAGAAGTTTCTTATCTGACACGATTGGGATATATCATGTAACTAGAAGTTTCTATTGCATAATGAAAATGGCTATCTATAGCTGTTACTTATTTAACTTAATGTGGATTCATTTTCAAATCTTATTTACATCAAAACTGTCTAAAAAACCTTCAGGTACCTTGCAATTATTTCTGTATGGATGTAATTGTAGGGGGAAAGGCTACACAGTGTGTTGCCATGGTGTTGTATTGAGTGTATTGTAATCTCTGAGTGTTTGTTGTACCAGTGTGGATTGATGGCTACTAGAAATGACCGTCAACATGGGCAGCCCGGCAAAGATGTGGCAAAAGCCCGGGAACAAAGCGTACTGCATCATGTTTGGCCCACAAAACAACACACACAAACACACATAAGCACAAACTCTTTTGTGGGGTTGTAATGTATGGAAACAAACAAACATAGATACGTCACTGGGATTCAGTTGCATAAGCAATCACTCCACAGTGGTTAGCTTAGGAACCCTTGGATGTTGAGAGAAAGAGAAAGATATTCAACTTTCAACTGCCATGAGAGGTACGTGGTCCAGTATAGATCTCACATCATATCAGTGGGTCAATTGAGGAGAGTATAATGTAATTGACCAATTTCAGCTCAAAGGAATGTTCACACATTGTAAGAACGTACAAAAATATCATTGATGTTTAAAAGTAAATTTGTTCACCGTACATACATATTCTACTTGAAAGGTCTCGCCCTGTACCTCTCTGCCCCAGGCTATATATAACAATGTACTTCACGTGACGATCAGGAAGAATTGAACTCGATATGAAATTGTTCCGACAGCCTGATTGATACATCAGTCCTTCGGCTCTGGCATGATTCTTGAACTTAATCAGTGGGCATGTGCACAACACTGCAGTCATGGCAACCTAGGTGTGATTTCTAGCCAACTCACTAATTGGTGCCAAACAAGAACAATTTTCACATTATATAATATCACATTCTCAGACTATTCAAGCACAACTTTAGTATTGTCTTCATCTGTTCAACCATTTCTTTGATCATTGGAGGGAGGAGTTTCACCCAATTCAAATTTAGAGTACTTGGAGATAATTAACACTATAACTTAACAATGCTTGCAAGCAATAGGCAGCAGTTATCTTACTACATGACTTCATTTAAACAAGTGCACTTAGTAGATAACAGATGAGATTATTCACTCCTAGAACATGTAAATACTATATTTAGGGTACATTATGTACTAGATATTAAAAAAAAAAGGAGATATTTGAATTTGATTGCTATAATTCAAGAAATGGAGATTTCCATGAAAATTCTACGACAATGAATATTTATTGCTTGTCACATCTATTAATAGCTTCTTTTTGAGTCAGAATTCAATTAAAATATTATTTTGGTCCCAAATTCAATTATCTCACTCCAGATTAAGTTATATCATAATTGAATCATACAAGTTTCTACCAGATTCACCAGCACTTCATTAGCTACCCCCATAATGAAATTCCATTTCTCTCACCAGCTCTCTACTACCAATAGCAACTCGTTAATTGCAGCCTACAAAATGTGAGAAGACGGCAACCTGCTGCATCCGTTGATACTGATCCAATTAGACTGCATCTTCTCCCACCTCAACCCAGCGAGGCATTGCTAGCTAACCAACCTCACATCAAAACTAAATACAGAAACTAAAGCCACAGCAGCTCAGCTTACTGCTCTTCATGAGCCATCTTTCTTGCTCTATCTGTCTTATACCTCACTCCATTCCTGCTGATAGGGTAGAAGCCTGATAGGGCCAAAGTTGACCGCATTATTGTGGATTCTATACAGCTGTGTATGAGCATACCTAAGTGATTCACTTTATCCCGTGCTACTGTTGTGAGGGCTCAAAGCGCATTGTATGACATTGTTTGTCAACAAACAATCTCTCCGATATGAGCTGAAGAGGAGGAGAACGAAGCAATTAGAGACTGCGCGAACAGATATTGAAATATGAGTATGTATCTTGTATCTATGTATGTGTGTATGTATGTGTGTATGTATGTATGTGTGTATGTATGCGTGTATGTATGTATGTGTGTGTGTGTATGTGTGTATGTATGCGTGTATGTATGTATGTGTGTATGTATGCGTGTATGTATGTGTGTGTATGTGGTGTGTGTATGTGCGTATGTGTGTATGTATGTGTGTATGTATGTATGTATGTATGTGTGTATGTATGTGTGTGTATGTATGTGTTGATGTATATGTCAGTTTGTCACTATAAATAGTATTGATTCAGTTATTCTCAACTGAAATAATTATAATAATAGCAAATTTTCTCGTTCTGACAGTCAATATTATGTTAAAACTTAACCCTAAGTAAAGTTAGTAAGTTTTAATTAATAAACATAATATTGGCTGTCAGAATGAGAAAAATTGCTATTATAATTAATAATTATCAGTGATTAATTTTGTCATGGGCTAATTGTGATGTGGTGTAGTCGATACAGTTCATTTACATTCACAAAATGCTGAAATATTACACGGGCTTTAATTTAGCTAGATAATATTTACACTGATGCGTTCACACCTCACACGGACAGCTGGCATTTCAATTTCTCATTTGACATTCATACACAATCCATTCTCTCAATACAAACATCCACAGAACACACCCTCTTCTCTCAATACAAACATCCACAGAACACACCCTCTTCTCTCAATACAAACATCCACAGAACACACCCTCTTCTCTCTGATGAACACACCCTCTTCTCTCTGATGAAACCAACTTTCCTGTAAGATAATCCCCAAGTGTACGTTGCTGACGTGCTGGGCCGATGTTATAAAATGTCTGCTAACCACAACATCGTGCCCCACCCACTGGCCCAGTCTAAACATCCACGTGCAAGGATAAATAAGCCCGACGTATTAAAATAACAAAGTAATGTTGTTAACTAGATTAATCAACATATATATTTTCCACCTTTAATAATATAGATATTGGTATTTTGCGAACTGAAGACTATCAACTTCAAAACACAAACACCAAACTGTAAACAAGCTGGAGGTGTAATGCTAACTGTTAATTGCCATCACGGCAAATTAATAAATATATACTTTAATTGTGTAGTGTCTGCACACTGTTCTAAACAATTGCAGATGATTAATACACACAGACATGCAGCACAGAGCAAATTATGATTTTCTTAAATTAAGGAAAAGCCAAAACAATCATTTAATTCACACACACACACACACACACACACACATACATACATACAGCCAATGCATGTTATGTACATACATGCACATGTGAAGTACCTCCGCCCATTCCTGCACATTTAGCGGGCTTATTTGTAGCTGGACAACCAGCAATTTGTAAGCCACAAATTATCCACCGTTACGTTGAGTTGCAATAGGGCATTAGTCGGTCGTGTGTACAAAACACGTCTGTTAATTAGACTGACTGGCCGCAAACATCAAACTTCAGATTGTAAACACAAACAAGCCACACAGTTACTGGTAATGCAAACATTAATGATATTCATATCTAAACCAAACCATTAAGTTGATTGCGTTATTATTAGTATATGTGTTATAGAATGACCACACTCCTTCCCCATTTTATACAAATACACACAAGTCATGGAGTAGATAATTCAGTTGATAAAACAGAACAAGAACAAGGTTGGTTTCAAGCATTCGCTGTTAGCGCATCACAGATACTATATCTCACCACAAGCTCATACGTTTAAAAGCTATACAAGTAAACAATAATTTGAAGATTAATTCCCTTGGTGTGCTGGTGTGGTTAGAGAAGGCAATAGACACCCACTGATAAGAAATATGCATTTGCTACTGAGCTGCTACAACTATTACTACTTTCTACAGTTTAATGAATTTCTATTCACAAGTACAAGATAACACGGGCAAGTGCATAGCAGACAGGCAGAGCAAAAGGCGGAGTGAATTACTGCCAGCTCGTTCATCTCGTTGGTCGAACCAGTTGGACAAAAGTGTCACTTGTAGGCACAGTCGGCGGAACATTTCCTGTTCTCACTTGTTAACACTTTCTCCATTGAGGCCCAGTAGGAGGGTCAATAGTGCAAGTTGTACAGGCGGTACAAAGTGACAGCCACTAAATTGTATCATTTGCTATGCAATGTGAACCTGCCACCTCCTTTCTATCAATAATTGAGTTCTATGCCATTTTAAAACTGAGAATCAGGACTTTTGATCCCATTTCAT
>WLWD01004810.1_pt1:0-25000 | contig 27890 bp, 19 predicted proteins | sample 6712731 | NCBI WGS metagenome assembly WLWD01 (sample SAMN12718690, study PRJNA576275) | sponge metagenome | isolation source: marine sponge | host: Mycale hentscheli | place: New Zealand: South Island, Marlborough, Capsize Point | collected 2014-11-01
ACTACTACTACTAATATAGGATCGCCATTATGTTCCGTGTGCGCACAATGACACATGTCAAACTCTTGCTATAGTCGAGGTACATAATTATGGTGTGCACCTGAAAAGTGATGGAGTGTTATTTAGAATAATGTTATTCGGTAACGGTGCTCATTAAATGAAACTCTACAATACAGTACATTATATTAACTCGTATTCTGATGGTCTCTCACGATAGTCAAAAGTTTATTCATATAACAGAAATATTCTGTTTCCAGCCATTAATCTCTATAATTACTCTCTTACCGGCTAGAATTGCTTTCTCTGCATCGACCAGCTGCTTCTCAGATGTTGGCCTCCACGCCGGTAACCAGTCAAACCAACCTCCAGATCTACAACAAATAATAACAATAAACAAACAAAACAAGTCAACAAACGAGCAAACATGAGCTGGGAAAACACAAGAAATGTACAGACTAATGACAGATGGTTGCTCCAGTTGGGAGAAGACGTTTAATTAGTATTTGTAATTAGATTAGAATACGGAAAACGAACAAATACAAATTGCAAAAGTAAATTAGTGATGGATGTTCAGGAGATTCAGCTGGAACATTAGATTCAGTAATGTGCCCCAGTAAAGTATTGTAGATAATTGATGTCACTATTAATTCTAATTAAAGGGGAGGGTAGAAGCGGTTTTCATTAACAAGGCTCTACGTCACAGCTGAAGGGCTGGTATAATTATAGTCCCTCAGGTTTATCATTGTGTCCCACCTAGTTGTATCTTAGATGCCTGTATGCAGCCAAGCATGCAGTGACTGCTGGAAAGTAAAACTAGGAAATAATTTTTCAAAGATAGAGCAACTTTACTTCACAAAAGAATGGAACTGATCATGTAGCCTCTAGTTACTTTGCTAATGAAGTTCAAACAATGCTTACCCATAAGAGATGTTAACAGCTGGAGCTGAATCAACTTCTGTCATTTCCGAGTTTTCAGTAGTTACTTCTCCTTCAGACAATAGGGGATCCCTTGCTGCTGCCATTGCCATGAGGTCCTTCAAAGCGATCTATTTTAGAACTTATTTTGATGACTCGTAGACAACAAACAGCAGTCAGGTTTAGGTAGGTTTGGCCCACTACTCCGTGACATCACCACATAGAATTGGGCCAACCTCCAATAATTAATAGCTTTTTCTATCCTGTGCTGAGTTGTATACCACAGCGTCAGATAATTAATGCGGTGGGGAAGTGGGTAAAGAGAAAGAGTTGTTTCCGCTTGTCATATGACCACAATAGAGCTTACTGACACCGCGTGACTTTCCACCCGAAACCGCGCCCACAATCTAGGGTCTGAATGACGTAATTTGTGATTATGTGAAATGGGTCCTAAATTGTGAAACGAAAGCTGTAGTAGCCGACGACGCCTGAAGAAGTAAACCAGTTATATTGACTGCATTTTGATAGATGAAATTAGTCTTTAATTTTGCGTTTTTGAGATCCACTGGAGCCAGAAGATTGACAGGAATGTCTGGTTCTACCAGAGATAATGAACAGCCCAGCTATCCAGCCCATGACCAACCCAAGGCTTCCAGTAGCGTTGGAGATAAACCTGGAATATTCAGTAACTGGTAAATGTTCCTTACTAAAGCTCCTGAGCTTCAAATTAATGTATTATCACAGGGGATTGTGGAGCCGAGTTCAAAGTTCACTTTCTTCTATGCCCACATGGAAACCAACCTCTCAGAAGCACCTTGAGAACACTGAGAAAGAACTGCTAGATAAACGTAAGTTTGTGTTAAGCAACTTAGACTAGTGTAATAAGTTTAATGTTGGTGGGATTGTGCACATGTAGTCATTTGTATCTCGGTTACACTTCACTCTATGTGATCGTGGACGTAAAAATTGGCACAACATGGCACCCATCAAAAAAATTTTTTTTTGCACTTAAGCATTCCTCCACAACCTGGCATTTAGCTCTTTAAGTTTTATAGCCGTCGCTTCTACCGTTGCTGACATCGGGACACAACCTTTCAATCCACAAGCTTCATGATCTTTTCCTGGCATTTGTGCGCATCGTGTTGTGGCTGATATTTGCAGTCAATATAGAGAAGTGTTGATGCATATACATGTATATTTCACAAAACCAGCTTAGTTAAGGTGGTTTTGGTATAATTATTAGCTAATGAATATTCATCAATTTTAATATTGTAAGCAAAATTCAATTCTTATAACATTCTGCAATAAAGAATAAATATATACACGAAAATACCTTTACAGTAACTGCACAGTTTAGATTATTTAGCTGAATGCATAGGAACACAGTCCAGAATAACTGGTGACGGTTCCTAACTTCTTATACACTGCCAACTAGACTACACATTGGCAAATTGAACTTCAGCTTTCTGGGCTCTTTGAGCCTGTCTACTCCTAATTCAGGGACGGTCACTGAGAATAGGTTCCCAGGTCATCTGACGTATGTAGCTACTAAGGATGATTCAGTTTGGGCGTCTCCTAAAAATGACCACTCCAACTTAAACAGCTATTGAGCTTGGCTAGATAGTGTTTCTAACGTACTTCGTGACTGGCCCTGTCTCTTGTTTCACTGAAATTGATTGCCACATGTTCAAGACCTCAAAAACTGGCAGTGAAGTTTTAGCAGACGGTATGGCCACCTTAATAGTTACCGTCTTGTGTGGTCGTGGGAAAAAGCCCACACATTCATATTGATTCTTGCAGGAACTTTTAGAGATTCTGATGTGGGTGGGAATAAGAAGAAAGAAGCATAAGAAGCGCTACAATGAGCACCACTGGTACGAAGGAAGAGGAATTTAGGGGAGTAAAAATTTAGATCAACAGCAGTAGAGCATTGGTAGGAGTAGAATTGCGATCTTATATCAGCTGCAGCAGTACAATATTGGTGGACTAGTCAGTTATGCATGCAGAGGCAATGGATTATGATCGTGCTTTTAGGGCTGAACTGGCTTGTCCTCAACTTAAAAAAGTAATTATGAGGACCAACATTCTACTAACTTGCAATAACAACCACTTCTCATAATCATTTCTTCTTATTGATTGTATGCGATTAGTAATTGTATCTTATATCCAGTAATTATAACAATGTTCTATCATTAATTATCCACAATTTCCATGAACGTGTGCTCTTATCTTTTGTTATAAAATTCTGAGGTTATGCCGTTCCCACAGTAATGAGCCACAGTAATTAACACAACTTTACAAATGGTAGTTCTGACCACCACATTTCACCACTGAACACTCATGCTATCAAAACTAATCAGCATTGATTATATTAATTAATTCAACGTTCTATTTTTTTCATACTCATTTCATAGTTTGTCTATCACAAATAGGGAACTTTATCACAATCTCTTCCAAAGACTAAACACAAAACAGGTGGACAAGTTTATTGTGAACTATTCCCAGTTTGCAATCTATAATGACCATGTACACTGTTACAGGGAAGTGCCAGTGTAACAGTGGACTATTCTTTACCAGTCTGTGAGGTGCTCAATGAAAGACAAGAATTAACGCAGTCATTCTTTTAGCCAGCTAGGTTTGGTACAGATTAAGGTGTCAGTGATTTTGAGACAGTAGTTCATAAAGACACAGATTGTGAGGCTTGTAAAATTGGTGAATCGTTTGAGGCTGAAACTGAATAAGCGAAAGTGAGATAGACGTAGGATTGCGTGAACCTAAGAAACAACAGGAACCAGCATGTCAACTAGCTGGGGACTAGCAAGTGGACAATTTTTAAAAGAGAAGATGAATTAAGGCAAAAGACAGTGAAGGCAGAGTAGAAAGTGTAGCAGCTTATAGGTGATTATAAGAATTGAATTAAAGAGGACAATTCAAATAGAAGAGCTTGGAAGTTGGAGAAAAGAGTGAAAGAACAGGCCAAGCAGTTGAAAAGAGAAGCATTAGTGAGTCAGAATGAAAAAAATATAAGACGGCTATATAGAATTAATGGAAAGATAAAGAGTTATCATTATTACAAAACTGTGCCCCTATAAGTGTGAACATTTTCATTTTTGATATTCTTATTTCATTTTCCCCCCAGTAATATTAATTTTATTATTTTTTTCTTGTATTTTTTTGAGAATCATTTTGAGTGAATGTGAAATTATACATTATACTTATTTTGATATATTGATAATTTGCAGCATATAAAACAATCCTAAAATCGTATATTATTTTATTTCTTCATTTTATGTAGTTCATTTAGTAGGGTTGGTCATTCTCATTGTTTCTGTATGGACCTGTTCTCTATAGAGATTCGTGAGTGTCTCACACATTCACCTATAGTCTATGTTACTTAAAATTCACAAATCCAACATTAATATTATAACAATTAATAATGAGTCCTTCTGCTGTATTATGTGTATACTAGTATACTCACTACATAATACTAGCTACCTAGCTGGTGCTTATAGCAAGAAGTTTTATAATTTCATACATAGCAGGATTAGGTGAGAGTATTCAGAGAATGAGTTAGATCATGACATTAAAAATGACATATTGGTCAGGTAGGACTTTGTTTTACAAAAGTGAAAAAATACTGAGCTAGTCAGGTGTATAGCATTCATGCAGTTGTGAGTATATGTATACATGTGTGCGTTTGTGCATGTGTGTGAAGCAACTAGAAGGCTTGAGCAAAGAGTGAAAGAACTCCAAGACAACCACTGTTAAATATACCTTGCAGCAATAGTGCCCCATCAAATGGGGAGAAGCATTGTGTGTGTGTTTGTGTGTGCGCTCACTTGAATCTTGAATCTGAATTGATTGACTTCCTTATCTTTTCCTCATTCTCTGTGGCCTCATTTCAGATCTGACTACAGACTATAGCAACCATCACATTCCAATCTCGGAACAGACTAAGATGCGCACCATCACTCTGGAACCAAAAAATCACAGCACTCAGGAGTCAGAAAGGACTCCCTTGGTAATGCTGCATGGTTTCGGAGCTGGCCTTGTTCAGTATTTCAAAAACTTTGACAGCCTTCATGATGACCGGCGTCTTCTGGCACCTGACTTGCCCGGTTTCGGCCGAAGCTCTCGTGTAAAGTTTCCCAAAGATTCCGTTCGTGCTGAACGGCAGTTTGTAGACAGTGTTGAACAGTGGCGCCAGAAGATGGGCCTGGAGAAGTTTGTCCTACTTGGTCATAGCATGGGCGCTTTTCTGGCTACCTCGTACGCTATTCGGCACCCTCACCGTGTCAGACATCTGGTCCTTGTGGATCCCTGGGGGTTTCCAGCAGGACCTACTGATCAGGAGTTCGAGCAGATGTTAACCCCATTCAAGAGACTGACTTGGAAGGTTTTGGTTAATATCAAGCCTTTTGCCATAGTTCGAGCTGTAGGACCGTGGGGTGAGTATGTGGGTGTAACCATGCTCTGTATGTACATTTTAAAGATGAAGAGGTTGTGAATGATATTAGTTTGTTGAGTGTTTTAGTAGCTTTAATTTATTTTTTATTTTTTGAGTCTTAGGAGGGATATTTTCAGAGTTCACAGACCTACTAATATTCACAATTTTAAAAAATTTATTTTGAAAGTGAAGTGTTTGTCCATATGTTTTACAACTTGTGGTCAGTTGCTGGTAAAGAGGCTAGACTTGCAAGTTTATTTGCAGAGTAATTTAGCATCAACACACTCTAAGTGAGTGGTGACGTTTAATGGGTGACCATTATTCCACTGTTTGAATTGTTTAGGTCCAGATTTGGTGAAGAAAGTGAGGAAAGATTTGGTTTCTGTATTTGGGGAGACATACATGGACTACATCTACCACTGCAATGCCCAGAACCCAACGCAAGTTTGAAGTTAACTAGTTTCTGTTGTGATGACTTCCAGTTATTCATTTGATTACCTTTAATTAATTACCTTTTCAAGGGTAATTTTCTTGATATCCCTTTCCAATAACGACCCCCTCATTTGATAATTGTAGAGATAATTTTATTAGTAATTTTGTGAACAGTTTTCTTTTGTGATGACCTTTTCTAATAATCTGTTTATATTTCTTTTGAAGATCTTTTCCAATAATTCATTTAATAAGCCTTTTCAATAATTAAATCAACGATCCTTTCCAATCACTTGTTTGATAATGCCAGGTTTTTAACGGTAGCATAGCAGTAGTTGAGGACTTACGCTATAGAGAACTTATTTACATAGCACTTCCAGTGAACTGGTTATTCAAGTTATCTGATTGTAGTGATGGCTAAGATTATTGTAAAGACAATTGTTCCATATGATAAATGTAACATACCACTTTACCAAGCTGTGATATCCTCCTTTTCTTTGTGAGCATTTAATCACTTAATTAATTACTTTATTATTGTTATTATTATTATTAATTGTTACTATTATTATTATTATTATTATTATTATTAATATTATTATTATTATTATTATTATTATTATTACTATTTACCTTTGGAGTATTGTTGATATAGTGTTCTGTTCTCACATTTGTATAGAGGTGAGGATGCATACCTGAACATGCAGTACTTCTTCGGATGGGCCCAGCGACCCATGTTGGAGCGCATGAGGCTCCAACTCCACCCACAGGTCCCCATCACCGTCATCAGTGGTGCTCGCACATGGCTCGATGCCATCAACAGGGACCGTATGGGTAAGACAGCCAACTTGATCAAGGAGGCGCGGCCTGACACATCATATGTGGGAGTAGAATTTGTGGCTGATGCTAGCCACCACGTGTATGCGGAGAAGCCAGAGGAATTTAATCGCATTGTGCTGAGTGTGTTAGATGTGGTAGATGCCCAGAAAGATGGAGGAGGCTTAGACGCGTTGCCTTTGCACTGGTCGAAAAACACTGCTGATGTTAATGAGAAGGCGAATTGAAATGAGCTACATTTTTATAGTATTTATATTATTTTAATACTAATATTTATAATGTTGATTTGAAATGACTTGAGAGAGAGAGCTTATTGAAGGAATAATAGTATGATACACAATAAGGTATAGGTCCCTGAATGGAGGACTTGTTTGTGTCAATTGTAGTCCTGGTGCTGTCACTGTAAAACTAGGGTAAGTCAGATGACAGCTTTATAGCTATTATTGATAATGTACAGTAAAGAGGAAGAAAGTATGATGAAAGAGGTGGGTATATTTTCATCTTTATGTTGGTGTAAAGATGTGGTTGTAGTAGCTATAGTATCTTGCTGGTACAAGGAGGTTGTGCACAATGTAAAGAGATGGATTAGTGTGCTAGAGACTAATTGCCTAGAATGGTGAGCTATGCGCACAGTAAGCTATAACGCCTCTGTCTCAAGGGCAGGTCAAATTAACACGATAATCTCCAACATGTGCTCAGGCAAGGGGTGTATTCACCACAGTGGCACGTAACAAATATATAACACTAGATATGACAAGACAACTATGTCATTACAATGAACAAAATGTAGTTCTCATCTTTTGATTTCTTCACGTCTCTTTCCAATGTGTAGCTCTTCTGTGTTCCAGATATATCTTCAGACAACTAGGTAATTGGTCTTGCAGGTGAGACTAGCTATATCGATCCACAGTGAACACTGGTATACCAAAACAACAACCGAAAAGATATAGGCATAGTCAATCGTAATGTCTCCCAATATGACCACTTGACCAAATGTGCTGTCCTGTGGCCAAACATCCAATACTCTGAACATTTCTATAAAGACAGTAGATGAATGTACTCCAAAACAATTGGCAATATCTTCATAAAAAACCCAGTCTTATTTTTAAAAAGAACATAATTAGCTACCATATTGACATCTGAGTTAGTTTCAAGCTTCCAGGTAGAGCTGGTGCAATTAAATAAAAAAAGGCCCTTGAAAATAGACCATTCAGTGTTACCTACAAATTGTATATTTAGATCAAAATGTTGACTTGGACTAAATGCTTACCAATGTAAAAACTTTAATTTCTCTGTATTATTCTCTAAAAACTCTGAAGTCAAATTCAACATCAGCCCGTCTATTTTCACAGCAAAAGAATAGTCAAGAAGTTTCTGATTCATTTCTTATTAGTGTTAACTCCGAACTCATTTGAGTGTGAGATTCCATAAGTTTCAAATCAGTTTGTGCTTCCATGTGAGTAGTACCAATTATTACTTGGCTCCTTACTCCTGTTTCTGAACTCTCCTCTTCAGTTGCTTCATTTATATCATTCTCAGTACTATCAACCATTCTTCTCCATTTTACCTATTCTCCATGACTGCATTTTTCTTTTCTTCTGTTCCAGATGAGAATATCTATCCTGATCAGGAGAATGGATATTTCTGACTTTGTTTCATCAAAAAACAAGTGAAAGCTGGCTTTTCTAGCACAATTGTTTCTTCCTTGTCTATAACTAAGGTAATTTAAAATTAGCATTTACCAGAGATCAAGTGTCTGAACATACATAAGAGTTAGAAGAGTTAGAAGGAGTCCAGTCTTTCCATTGATGATACTCAACTAGATCACGAAAGCAAGCTAGAGACCCCTCTCTCACGACCGTACAGAGAAGCTCGTGCGAAGAGCTGGAAAAGGGGATTATGCTAAGGAGACTCATTTTCACTTTGCTTCAGAGATATCATTGGGATTTTTTACAGCGCGCGTAAACCATTGCGTGAATCGTAAATTTCCGTCATCGCGCGAGCCTTAGAGTTCAATACAAATTTATTTGCGCTCGACGACTGGGAATTGGCTTCATGAATTATTCATGAGTTTTAGAAACAGTTAATGAAATTAGATCAATATTAAAATAATTTTGTTATCTATGAGTAGTACAAAGTATAAAATTATTACTACTAGTGATGTGCTTGAGCACAAATGGCGAGCGAGCCTAAAGACTATACTATTTTTATATGATTTTGACTTCTAACACTGAAGCTACTGAAAATAAGGTCCAGTTTTTAATTTTCACATACACGGTAAAGGGATTTCAGTGCCATAATAACAACTCTCTGCAACTGCTTGGAAGGAAAAAAACAACAACAAAACAATACACTTTATTTAAAAGTTTACTTTGTGATATTCATTAGCTAAGTAGTGGTTATAAGACACAATGCTTTGACACAACTGGACATGCACCTACACAGACTTACCTTCGCAGTAGTCTAGTGGACAATGTATTTTCAAGTAAATACTGTTCCGCACGGCTTATAACCATGACAAAGAGCGCATTGACTTACCACCGCCACTAACTCGAATAGAAATGGAAGTCCCTTAAGTTTTAAAGGTTTAACTGCACCCGCAAAAGAATTCAAAACGGGTAAACAAATCAATTTCTAGGGTGATACGGGTACTGATCGATAAACCAGAGGATTCTGTTTAGTGCAATTTGGGACGGGGTCGAACACATAACTAACACAAAAACGCGAGGGTCAAAGTACAAAATGACATACGTACGTCCATATATATAAATAAATAAATAAATAAACTAGTGGTGTGCTTGAGCACAAATGGAGAGCGAGCCTAAAGACTATACTGTTTTTATATGAATGATTTTGACTTCTAACACTGAAGGGTCCAGTTTTTTAATTTAGTATACAGGGTAAAGGGATTTCAGTGCCACAGTAACAACTCTCTGCAACTGCTTGGAAGGAAAACAACAACAACAAAACAATACACGTTATTTAAAAGTTTTCTTTGTGTTATTCTTTGGCTAAGTAGTGGTTGTAACACACAATGCTTTGACACAACTGGACATGCACCTACACAGACTTACCTTTGCAGTAGTCTAGTGGACAATGTATTTTCAAGTAAAATACTGTTGCGCAAGGCTTATAGCCATGACAAAGAGCGCATTGACTTACCACCGCCACTAAGGATTCTCAGAGCTTGTTAATTGAAAAATACTGGAGCTGTGAACGCTTTACCTAACTTACGTAATTAAAAGCGCGGGCGAAAACAGAGGTCTCACGTACCCCATAAACAGATAAATAAATAAATATAGCGAAATCTCGATTGAGTTACCCCTGATAGTGTCTCGCTCGCTTCGCTCGCTCGCCAATAAACAAACATCCCCGATTTTCGATTGTGTTACCCCTGTAAGTGTCTCGCTCGCTACGCTCGCTCGCCAAATTAAAATTCCAGACCTCAACTGGGAGCAGGTGCTAAATTATGTCAGCCAAATTGATACCACTTCAATGCCATATAACTTTTTTTGTGTGCATAAGATACAGGCTTCCAGACCTTACAGACACACTTTAGCTTCCAATAAACTATAGTATTTCCAAAAATCACCCTGTACCCATAAGCCTACCTCATGTTATGAATTTTCTTATGCGGTGGCATTGTGGCTGTGTTTACCTCACAGAGTTTCTGAAACATAGGTATATTAACAATAGATAGCATAAAAATATATTACAGATTGTGTGGACTGAATTATAATTAGATTTGAGTGTGTTGAAAAAGCAAGAACAAGGTAAACAATAAAAATATACATGTATAAAAAAAAATAAAAATATTTAAAATTTAGGATGGCTCAAATGAGCAGACATGGAGATTGTCATTTGATAAAGAAAAAGGTCCTCAAAAGGTATGCACACTCTGTTCTCAGCCCATTCAAATATGTCTCCTGCAACATCATGGAAGGATCTTAAGTCTGTTAAAAAACTTGATATTTCTTCCAGTGCTCCTGTGTGCCATCCATGTAACCAGGACATTACAATAGTGGTGAGAGATAAGTATTTCATTCCTAGATGGACAAAAAAAGAAAGAGAAAAAGTGTTATTGTGTCAATGAATGCAGTGAGCTAGTGTTTGCATGCATGAAAAATAATCAGGTACCATGTGGAGTTGAAATTGACAAGCGACAATCATAATGATCCATCCCCGCCACTTTGTAAATCCCACTACTTCTTAATGAGACCAGTATACAAACCCATTGCCCTGCATGCAATACAGTGAATTCTCTCAAACAACGGGCTCCCGAAGAACGGTCAGCCTCTCCACAGCGGTAGTTTTTAGTGGAACGAAACGTTTACAGTACAGTTCCAATAGTTTATAGCCTCCGATGAACGGCCACCCCCGAATTCTTAACAACGGCCAGGGATAAATATCCTAGAGCGGTCAAAATAGTAAAATTATAGCTACATAATATATATATATAATAACTGTTCATAATAGCTAGTTACAAATGTCCAGCAGCGATCAGTGGTTCAAGAGTATCTTTCAATCTTTGTACATATATACCGTGGCGGACCGTATAAATCATATGACTTTAGCCAGCATGTTTAATTGTGGAAGGACCCAGATTGCGCAGATTTTGAAGAATAAGATTCCGTGATGTCTCATTATCAATCTAATCAATAAAAAAAAATTGTCTAGAGTTTCAGTGTTTAAAGATGTTAATGAAGCTTTATATAAATGGTATATGGCAGCTTGTTCTAAGAATATCTATCTTGCTGGACCTCAACTTATTGAAAGCGAAGCATATAGCCGATGTTCTTGGAAAACCAGAGTTTAAAGGCTCAAATGGATGGCTCACAAAGTGGAAGAACAGGTATAACATCAAGAAAGTCAGAATTTGTGGTGAGTCTGGAGATGTGCATGGGGAAACTGTTCAATCGTGGAAGGAGAGGTTACCTGAAATACTTCGTGGCTATAGTAAGGAGGATATCTGGAATATTGATGATTTTGGAGAGCATTACCAGAAACTGGATTTGGGCAGAAAGGAAGGCATGCAGAGGTGGGAAGAAGAGTAAACAAAGGATAACAGTGGCATTTTTTGTTACAGCTAATGGAGAAAAAGAAAAGCCAGTTGTAACCTGGCATTTAAAACGATTTGACAAGACTGTCCTACCCGTAGCTTATTATAGCCAAAAAAACTCTTGGATGACAGGTGAATTGATGGAGGCAATTCTTACAAAATTGAACAGTCGCTTAGCCCATACTAATTGATGCATATTACTTTTAATGGATAACGCTGGTTGTCATCCTCCTCACCTAGAGACCATATTTAAGAACATAATCATTTGTTTTTTGCCTGCAAACACTACTTCGAAGTTGCAACCATAGATTTGGGTATCATAAAGAATTTCAAGGTTCACTATCGCACATTGCTATTGAAATATATAGTAGCCAAGATTGATGAGTGAGTGGCCAAATCTGTCAACATTTTGGTGGCCATCAGATGGGTAGCACAGGCATGGGAGAAAGTGAAAGCAATTGCACAATACAAAAAGAGGTGATTCAACAAGTCATTTGCATTGAAATGGATGACAACTCATGGGATGAATCACAATTCACAACAAGATGACGAAGAAAATGATGAAGAAGATGATGAAGCAGGTGGTAAAGATTCCGATCAACCAGAACCAGCAATTAAAACATTCAAAGAAGCCATTGCTTCACTGGAAGAGGTGCAGCATTTTCTGGAAAGAAAAGGTCAATTGGCGGTGTCTTTTGAAGTTGGGTCAATATTTGACTCCATAGCAGCTATGCAAAGTAAATCACTAACACAGAGATCATTATTTTGACTATTTTTCACCTCAATAAACCATTCATTGGTCTATTTCTATTATATTAAGGATTATCATTGTTGCTTGGCATAATACTCTAAGAACCCCCGAAGAGAGGCAATTCTCTCAACAAAGGTCATACGATCTGTCCCCAAGACCGGTTGTTGTTCATAGGTTTTACTGTATACCATTACGCAACAAAACTGTGAGAACCTGCCCAGATCAAAAAAAAATTCAACAATACTTGCTGAATACTGGCCACCAGATTAAAATTCCCGAAGATATTGATGATTTCATGGATTGGGTGTTTGGAGAAGATGAAGAAAATATCACTTTGTCTGAGAAAGAAGAAAATATTCAATAACTAGTGCTGTGGCAACATATTAGCTATCCATATAAATCGTGTTATATATATATTTTTTGCAACACTTTTATAACTATTAACATTTTTTGTGCATTCACTGTGAACATATAAAAAAGAAAATCAAACAAACAAGTTGTTCCAAGTTATGTATCTCTAGCAAAAAATACATATACATTATTCTTCTTCAGTGACAAAATCTTAACTGAAGTTGAAAAAACAACAACACGCTTTAATTACTCACAAAAGTAAAACTCCCTATTCCATTCTTATACAATCTGGTATTAGCTATAGATATGCCTTCACAAAGAACGCTCAATCTATAAAAACAAACCCATACGTACCTGGAAATACTGTCTCTTCTTTGTGTCCGAACTTAGACGCCATAACCCAGGAATGACCTGTTTATAATGACGTAATGCAAACATTAAAATCACGTGAGCTAACGTTTGGCGGTAATACTGGAACAACTTCATGTACTGAATTTCCCCAGACTCTACACGGAGTGTTAGGGTCTGGCTTGCGAGGCTAGGTATCACGCCTCTTCCTAGAAAGTTCCCTCGCCCCCTTCGCTTGCGGAAACCAACAACGCAGCAGGAATACGTCCTCAAAGATGGCATGTGGCGCCTGTAGCAAGTCATGTGACTTATGACGTCACACGCAGGCCCAAAACATCACCACCCGTAAATGGCGAAGAAACAAAGCCTCCTACGAGTAACTGATAACAGAGATTATCACACCGTCTCCCCTATTTTGAAGAAGAACGACTCCTTAGAAGCTGTAACAAAAGTATTGAACTATGTATGTGAGAGAGGTGATGATAGGTTAGTGAAAATAGCTGTACAGAATACTACCAAAAGTATTGTCTGCTTTAATGATAGCTAGTGAATATGGCAATGCTGAAGAAGTTAAAATACTGCTAGAGAATGAAGCTCAGGTGGATTTGCAAAACAATAGAGGGACATCTGCTTTAATAATAGCCAGTCAAAATGGTCATTCTGAAGTAGTTAAAATGCTACTGGATAATAATGCTCAAGTGGATTTGCAAAATAATAATAAGACGTCTGCTCTACAGATATCGAGTTATAATGGCCATGTTGGAGTAGTTAAAATGCTGCTGAAGAGAGATGCGCAGGTGGATTTGCAATAAGTCAAGCACCACTATGTGGCAGGGTACTTGCTAGTTCTTTTAAATAAGATGATTTAACACCCTCTTACAATAATTGGAGAGAGTTTTTTTTTTGAATGTATGTCTTTTTTTGTCTAGTCAAAGAAAGGCATAGCTATTGCTGAACAATAATCACTATCTTGATCATCAAATGCATTAATTATTAATCAATGCTTAATGTTTTTTTACTCGTACATTTACATGTATGCTTCAATTGCTATTACTGTATCAGTACCAGTTTGCTTTCTAAAAGAATTGGCAACAAAATCACACACATGCTGATTGAGTTTGTCTATTATATAGGTTCACAACAGTATATAATTGTTAGTATCCACTAACCTCCAAAAGTAGTTACTCCATCGAGGATTTCACCACGTGCTGCTTCATACTGCTTCCCCGGGTCCGCGCAGCCTTAAACAATAAATTGTTAGACGGCCTTATATTCGCGTATTGTCTAGCGTCGGTTGTAACATGTGTATGTACAGCGTTGAAACGCTTTGTACTAAGAGCGCACATGATCCGTTTCCAACCCACGGTCGGTTTAATCATCGTTACAAAAAATACAAGCGGAATTCCTATATCAATGTATGAGTTGTGGGGCTCCCGGTACCCTAGCGATTTGACGCAGTGCTGAGAGACGGTCAAAATGGCAAGCATACAAAGCCTCCAACAAGCGATTGATGCTGGGGATTACCAAACGATCTCCTCTATTTTGAAGGAGGAAGGCTCATTAGAAGCTGTAACACAAGTATTGAAACATGGATGCCAGAGAGGTGATGATTGGTTGGTGAAAATAGCTCTGCAAAACACTACCAGGGTGGTAGTAGAATTGATTGACAAGAAAGAATATCTTCTACATACAGCATGCAAAAATGGATACTGTGCAGTGGCAGTTTTAATGTTAGAAAATGGTGCTCAGATAAATATCCAAGATAGTTACGGGAGGTCTGCTTTAATGATTGCTAGTAAGAATGGCCATGCTGAAGTAGTTAAAATGCTGCTTGAAAATGAGGCTCTGGTGGATATGCGAAATAATAAGGGGAAGTCTGCATTAATGATGGCTAGCAATAATGGCCATGCTGAAGTATGTAAAATACTACTAGAGAATAAGGCCCAGATAGATTTGCAAACTAAAAATGGTTGGTCTGCTTTCATGAGAGCTAGTAATAATGGCCATGCTGAAGTAGTTAAAATACTTCTCGAGAACAAGGCCCAGATCGATTTGCAAACTAATAATGGTTGGTCTGCTTTCAGGAGAGCCAGTCAGAATGGCCATGCTGAAGTAGTTAAAATATTGCTGGAGAATAAGGCTCAGGTGGATTTGCAAAATCATGATGGGTGGTCTGCTTTAATGACTGCTTGTCAGAATGGCCACACTGAAGTAGCTAAAATACTGCTAGACAATAAGGCTCAGGTGGATTTGCAAAATAATAATGGGGCATCTGCTTTAATTATAGCTAGTCAGAATGGCCATGTTGAAGTTGTTGAAATACTGCTAGAGAATAAGGCTAAGGTTGATTTGAAAAATAATACTGGGTGTTCTGCTTTAATGACAGCTAGTGTAATTGGTGATGTTGAAGTAGTTGAAATGCTGCTAAAGAATAAAGCTCAGGTGGGTCTTCAAAACAGAGGTGGGGCATCTGCTTTAATGCTAGCTAGTTTAAATGGCCATGCTGAAGTAGTTAAAATATTGTTAAGGAGTAAAGCTCTGGTGGATCTTCAAAATGAAGGTGGGGCATCTGCTTTAATATTAGCTAGTCTATATGGCCATGCTGAAGTAGTTAAAATACTGCTAGAGAACGAGGCTCGGGTTGACTTGCTGGAGAATGATGGGTGGTCGGCATTGATGATGGCTAGTGACAATGGTCATGCTAAAGTAGTCACAATACTAGTTAAACACGAGGCTCAGGTGGACTTGCAGAAGAAAGATGATTTGTCAGCTTTATTGATAGCTAGTAAAAATGGACATACTGAAGTGGTTAAAATATTATTACAGGCTGAGGCTCAGCTACATTTTCTTGGAAAAAACGGAATTTTAGCATTTAAGAAGGAGAATGCAGAAGAGATGGATATATTAATTGAAAGCATTTCTTCAGCTTTGAAGTTAGCGAAACGTTCCAATGTAATTCACATACTGCAAGAATATTTGAAAAAAGTAGCACCATGGCAGCAAGTGAAATCTTTAACTGATTTACAAACATCTCTTACAGAGTCTGCAATAACAATAGACTGTAATGTAGAGGAGTTGAAATTAAGAAATTCAGAGAAATCATTAAAGAGAGAAGTTGAATCAAGTCAAATTGCAGTGGAGGCAGACCAGAAAGTGCAGCAGCTAGAAAAGAAACTGAAGGAATTAAATCAAAGTGAAGAGGATTCGAATAGAAGTGCTCAGAATATGGAAAAAAGCATGAAAGAATCAGACAAGCCAGCTGAGCATTTGAAAAGTATTGATGAGTCAGAATTAAAAGTAAAGCAGCTATTTTTAAGTACAGATGAGCCAGACAGAAGAGCAATAGAGTCGATTCAGGGAGTAGAAGAGTTGAGGAGAAAATTAGAGGAATTGGTAAAGAGAGATGTTGAATCAAGTCAAAAAGCAATGGAGGCAGACCAGAAAGTACAGAGATTAAAAGAGTTAATTCAAGGAGAAGAAGAATTAACTAGAAGAGCCCAGAATTGTGAAAATGCAGTGAAAGAATCGAATGAGCGAGCCCAACAGTTAAGAAGTATTGATGAATCAAGATCAAATGAAAAGCAGCTAAATTGGAGGGCAGAGAAAGCAGAACAAATAGCAGCAGAGGCAAATAGAAGAGCAAAGAAAGCAGAAAAACAAACAAATCAACTAGAAGCAGAGACTGACAGAATAATAAAACAATTGGAAAAAAATTTAGCCGAGTCACATCAAAGAATACAACAGCTAGATCGAGCATTAATCGAATCGAGAAAACTTGTTGAAGAGTCAGAGGAAGAAGTACAAAAATTAAGAAAAAAAGTTCAGGATCTAGCAATCGTGGTTGAAGAGTTACAACAATTTATAAGTGCCAACGATGAGCAGTGGTCAGTCAGATGCGAAGATATTAACTTAACGGGTCCAGAGATAGGAAGAGGAGGCTGGGCTACAGTCACTGTAGCTGAATATAAGGGATTACAAGTCGCTGTTAAGCGAATCCATGACCGCATTGTTAGCCCTCACAATATGGAACGGTTTCGTAGAGAAATGCGTATGGCAGCTAGACTACGTCATCCTAACTTAGTCCAGTTCATAGGAGCACCATTAAAAGGGAATATGATGATAGTCATGGAGTATATGCCTATAAGCCTACGAAAGGAACTTGAAACTGACGGATACTTAGCACCAAAACTTGTCAACTACATAAGCCTCGACATAGCCAGAGCTTTAAACTATCTTCACTTGATGCATCCTGATCCCATGCTCCATCGCGACATCAGCAGCGCAAATATCCTTTTAGAACCTTCTCCGCCACCAAAAGTTTGGAAAGCCAAAGTAACAGATTATGGTTCTGTAAATCTAGTCCATATGTTGAGTACCGAGAATCCTGGATGCCCAGTTTATTCAGCGCCAGAGGCCAGAGTCCCTAGCAAACAGTCATCCAAAATGGACATCTACAGCTTTGGTGCTTTGATATTAGAAATGTTGACAGGTAGTTTTCCAATTCCAGAACGAAGGCTAATCTTGTTCAGTCAAGTTCATCATGAGCAACTATTGTGTCTGATTAAACGATGCTTGTCTGTTCAACCAGAAGACAGACCAAGTGCTGGAAGTATTATTTTGGAACTACGCCCCTAATATTTTGACTTATTATGTTTTCATGCCATTTTGTAAATATATCCATGAACATTTTATTGAGTTGATGTAAAATTATAATAAGAACACTCATATACATATTTTTATAATCATACATTTTTTATGCTTTCATTTTTTTGTGAATCAATTTGTTAGACTATTATTAGAGCATGCGTATGAATTCATAACTAAAGAAAAACCACTAGCTATCAAAACATATACGTGTATAAGTTAACTGTTTGTTGTACTTTTCTATTTCATTTATAGTATGTAGTATGTTTTTCATATCAAAATAAAATCATTTGTAATTACAAAGAATTATCATTAATTTCATCAGCTTGTTATAGATAAATACTGACCTTTGTACTGTTTGGTAGTGTTTCACACCTTTACAGTTTGTTTATGCAACTGAAAGTTCACAAAACTTACATAATCATAACAACCTCCCACCTCCCACCCTTTTTTCACTCAGTTTGTCTATGCAACTGAAAGTCCACAAAACTTTTATAATCTCTTACCCTTTTTCAAACATTTCATAATCTATTCAATCAGACATCACAAGTTATTGCATAATAGTATTAATGTGCATATGTATATTAATAAAAACATTAATATTAATGATTCTTATTGTTGAATATGTAAGAAAGAAATAAGTGTCATATAATATTTTATACCTCTGGAAAATTTAGCTACCCCATCATAGTTCCATTCTAGAAACACATCTTTTGTCTTCCTATAACAAAATAACAACAACAACAACAACAACAACAACAACAACAACAATAATAACAACAACAACAACTTCAACAACAACAATAATAATAATGATGATAATAATAATGCTGACGATGATAGTATGGATGATGGTGATGTTGATGATTGATGATGATGATTGATGATGATGATGATGATGATGACGACGAAATTCAAATGACTATGGTTACACCCACGGGTCTGCATTCACATGTATGATACTCCTTGTTGTCTGTATTTCTTATACTGGCTGGTAATGCGTTAGGTGTACAAGTTATTTTCATCATAAATTTCATGTATTTTTGGTCCAGACTTATTGAAAAAGTTTGGTAGCTTAGATATTGTTAATCGCGAGAGGGTTACAGTACTCAGTTTTGTCAGTCGGTCAGTCAGTCAGTCAGTCAGTCAGTCAGTCAGTCAGTCAGTGTAACATTTTGATGCTTGTTTCAATCTTCGGGAATCTTCAATCTTTGGGAATCTCCCAAGATTGCTTTTTGTTGTGTGATAGAATTCACCTAGTACATCCTGATCCCATGATCCATTGTGATATTAGCAGCACAAACATTCTTCTAGAACCTTTTTCACCTCTTTGGGAAGCCAAAACCATAGGATGCTGTGAATTTAGTCTGTCACAGTTTGTGTAGCCAAGATTTTTCAGAGGGGGATGGAGGTGGTGTGTATAAACCTTTGTGAGTCTGAATTTAGTAACTATTTTTGCTTATGAATCACTTCGCTATTTTATGAAAATATTCAGCCTAAATTGACTCAATATCTGACTAATGAGAAAAAGCATTCAATATCATATCAGTTAAATACCTTGCAGTGAATTAATAGGTAATGAAATAATGGTCCTCTTTTTGAGAACATGAATTTACCTGATAGAGAACATGGTATTAGCTTGTAAAGCAAACATGGATCTCTTATACAAACATGAGCTTAGTGGAAGTGTATAGTTGAGTGAGTGGTTCATTCTATTTGGGCACATTGAGTTAATTACATTAATAGTGGCCATAAACTTGCAGCTGCAGTTAGGCTGTATATTATATTATGTATGCTATCACCTTGCGATGACACTGTTTGTATGAATATGCCATGTACTGTCACATGATTTCAATGAATCTCATTTAAACGTGTACTTATGAGGGCGTGTAGAGATAATACAAATGGGGAATAAACAAAGCCTCCCACAAGCAATTGCTATCAGAGATTATCATGCAAGTCTCCTCTATTTTAAAGAAGGATAGAAAGTATATAAACTTGGGCCATAGCAACATAATTGATTTAGCTAATGAGTTTGCGTGGGTGGATACGTAGGCGGTGTGCCAGCACCCTTAAAGCATGGATGCGAGAAAGGTGATGATGATAAGCTAGTGAAAATAGCTTTACAGAACATTACCAAAAGTACAGTAGAACTTATTGACAAGAAAGAATATTTTTTATTTTTTTTATGTGTGTGGGTTCCTTGGTTTTCATAACTGCTGGTATTCACAAGGTTATTATGTCATCGGTTTAAAGTGAAGGGTTGGCACATAATTTATTTTACAACTTGTGGTCAATATTTCTCAAACTGGTGGGTAGCTCATGAGATAGTTAAAGTATATTTGCACAATAAGTTTCAACACAAGTTATGTTACTATAGAGACTTCACTTAGAAGAAAATGGTTGTGCCGCATGGTTTACACCAATGATGATCTTCCAGATGACAGTGGGGTTCTTTTCCAGCAGTGCCAGACAACTGTGCTGAAAGACATCTGAGCTTGCCACTAGTGGATTTGTTCACAAGCTCTTACTAAAGTAAATTATGATAGCTATTGATGTTCATTATTTTCTACTTCTTGTATAGGTCCAGACTTGGAGAGACTGGCATCTTCCAATCATAAGACAGAACTATATCTCAACTATAGGATAGTTCACCTTTTATCCAAAATTTCCTTAAAAGTAGAGCTCCAATTCAATTTGAAGTTACCCTTATAAGGAAATATAGGTGAATTATCCTACAGTTGGAGTTTCGTCCTATGTATATTATTATTATTATTATTATTATTATTATTATTATTATTATTAATTATGAAATAATTTCCTCTTGAGTGTAAAAATAAACTGTAAATGTGGTGGATGCTCAGGATGATTGAGGTGGATTGGGCATATTTCTGGTACTGCGTTTTTGAGAAGCCAATTAAAGATTTGTGTACTAAGGTGGAGTACAGTTTAGACAATTAGCGATATTGTGGAAAGACAGTTGGCACATCGCAGATTCCTGAATGGGTGGGGCTTGTTAGTGTCGGAATATTTACACCCTCTTTCTTCTCTCGCCTGGCTCGTGTAACTGTTGGTTAGTGTGGTCTCCGGAGGTGAGCGCAATGGAGGCTTGGACTTCTTCTATCAAGATGCCTAGTAAAGAGGAAGAAGACGCGTGGGGAAGAAGGGTGAGTTTCCCCCCTCTTCTCTATTGTTGTTTTCGCCGAAAAGATACCATTTCTAGTGTTAAGTCGAGGGCTAGCAATGGCGACAAACGGTCACCTGGAAGGCTGCTTCTTCTCGTGTGTGGCGCGTAGTTATCTGTTTCACAGTCTGATTGGCGTGGCCTATTATAGAAACTCTGGAAAGACAGGAAGTATTGATTTCTGGAAGTCAATACTGAATGGTCGAGTGAACACAAACATTGTTGTGTAGAAACACAAAATACCTTCCATAGTGCCACACATTATAATGATATATATCTACAGCCCTTATAAGGGCAAAGTTAACTCTTAAAAGTACATACAGCCTAGATAGGGTATTCATTATTCACAGGAAGCCCTTTAAACGGACCATATGGCTGCTCCACAGACGGTACCTCTTATAAGGTAGCTTGAGATTGGACTCAGTAGTTAAGTTTGTTAGCTGTAGCTACTACTTTGCTGAGTGTTGCTGAAGAGTTCCAGCTGGAGCAGTGTTAGTGACCCAGGGATAGTTATGTCTGTTCTTCGTATGTTAGTCAAGAGAAGGTCCTCTGGCATCAGTAGTTATGTGGATGCCATGCAACAGGATGAAGCAGAGGTGAGCGATGAAACACAAGCTTCAGAAAGAAGCCTTCTTAGTTGTAGCAGCTCAGAACTGTTAGCAATTAGTGTAGCATGAGTGTGCACAATCTGGCAAAGAGAGACAGGTTTAGCTCGTTTTATGGAGCTGTAGTAGCATTTTTGCTAAGTTGCCAGAGGTTATGAGAGTAATTCCCCCACTTGGTTCTCACTTGAATCCAAGGCTTCTCACACATAGCTGCTGTCTTGAAGGGGTACCTTGGTAACTTGGAGTATTAATTGGAATTATTGCTAGCAGTGATGGTCGTCTATATCTTGGGTGTGGTGGTTTTTTTTTTCAGGTGAGTGATTCTGTCTGTGTTTGTTTTTTTAAATAAAAGTTCAGTGTATCTGTTGCATGAATATTTCGTCAATTAGTCATACTGTGCTGGCCTTCGTCTGACTGGAGCACTGAAAAAATAATTGTGCTAACTTTCTCACAGAGAGAGCAAGTGCTAACCTTCTGTCATGAGAATCTCCCTCAGCACTTCACAAGTATTGTTGCACCTGCGTGCATGTGTTTGTATAGCTAGGGTGTGGTTTGGTGGTGAGGTATGGCCAGCAGGGGTATGTGTAGCAGCCACAGTTAATGGCTGTGGTCTGGTATATGTGCTGTATAGTGTGGTGTGTGGCTTTCATAAGTCATTAGGGGGTCATTTAGAAGCATATGTACCTATGTACTGGTGAACATTTTAAAAATTTTGCATTGGATGAGTATAGATATCGCTGTTATCGGTGACACAAGTCATATGGGGCACTCAGTTGGTTTGGGGGCGGGGGGAAGGGGGGCAGGGAGGCAACATGATGATCACTAATAACCGTATTTGCATATTTGTATTTTTGGAACTGTGAGTCTCGTCGTGTATTAGACTAATGGTCCGTTCACTTGTCGTCACTAAAGTAGTATCCATATTTCGGTGTTTGGTAATGAGGCGTAACAACGAATGTTGTAATGGAGGGATACTGTGGGGAAGATTGTAGCACGTTTGGAACATTCTAAGTCTATTGGTTGATTTTTACTTGCAAACTGAGGAATTTACTGAGGCTCTGATATATCTCTGCTCATGTGTTCATGTAATGTGCTATTCAAGATAGTTCAATGTCTTTGGGCCAATCCTACAGCCATTGTAAGGGATTCAGATGAGGTACAGAGTGTGGTTAGGTTAGGCTGGATGATGAGAGTGAATTCTCATGTTAGTGTCCGTTTGATTTGTTTCTGTTAGTGACGTGTCAGTGGAATTTACTAAAAAAATAGCTTCTCTGTGATAACTTTCAAGGCATGTTTCTCATGGCTTGTGTCAAGAGATGTTGCCATTTTGAGTGTCAGTGTCGTGTGCTGCAATAATGAGAGATTCTCACGAGGTTTGAGGCTGGAAAATAATTTACTGTTTATATTATTGCTTCATTCTGTGGCAGTTTAACTATCTCTCAAGCATAAGATCTATTGGTTTTGTGTTCTGTACACGGCACTGAATGTTTCTATTGTTTCATGTGCCGCAGAGCTCCATAGGCAACGTGAAGACACTGCGCTCCAAGCTGCAGGCTCGCCGGGTGACTCTCAACGAGGCCATCGAGAAGGAGAACATGTTTCTCCAAGGCTCCCAGCGACTGGCAAGCCTCACCACGGACCAGCACAGCAAAGTGGAGGCAACGCTGCAGAAGGATTTTGCCCACTCTAAGATAAAGACGCTACAGTCTGAGCTCACAAAGATAAACAGTTCTCTCCATGCTTACCAAGCTGAAAGGTGAGCGAGCATCGGAGGTTTGTGTTGGGGGAATGGAAATCATTTCTAGAAATTGTTGCGTGATAATGTGACTGACCAATCAGAGGAGAGTCGGGGAGCATGTGACTAGAGGGTTGTTGTGGGTGTAGGTGTTGTAGTTTAGCAGCTGTTATTTATATTTTTAGCAATCTCATGAGGCAGACATTCTAAATGGAATACCTAGCATAGACTTCCAACTCTACTTATACTTCTCATATCACACAATTCAATGACCCCTTACCTAAAGTGAGATGTGTGTGTATGTTTGCACGTGTTGATGCGCTTGTGTGTATTTGTGTGTGTTTCTTTGTTTGTGTGTGTGTGTGTGTTAGCATGTGTGTGTGTGTGTTTGTGCATGTGTGCATGGCAATATTCAACACTTGTGATGATAATTTAGAGGAATGTTGGGAAACTGGAAGAATGTCCTCATGCACGTTTCCATGGTAATTTGTTTTGACATTAGCAATACTTAGTGACAGGCAATGCTTCCTGTAAATGATGGGGAGATTTGTTTATATCTCTCAGTACGCATGCACGAGAGGGTCATAGTAGTCATCTTGTCTGTTGGTGTGTCTGTCTGTCTGTCACGCTCTAATTTTGGAGATTACTGATAATTAACCGTTGATTTAAGTATGAAGTTACACAGAACAATGATTTAAGACCTTTAATTGTGCTGGTTAAAAAAATTTTTTTTTTTTAATTTTGGGCTTATTTTTTATTGAGAAAACGCAAGGCCATCAGCTGCATTGTAGATACTTGTTTTTGTGTGTAACGTCCCCTTTTGCCACACCATAATCACATGAGATAATAATTTCGTGCAGTATGCTATAAAGTTAACCGAGTACTTGGACTGGTGTTTCGCATTGAAAATATCTTTGAGTGTTCCTTGCGTGTTGAGCTTCTCTTACAAAGGCAGCATTAACATCTACTATTTCATTGCGCAGCTGGCTTTGATGGAATAGATAGCTACTGTATAGTAGCACTGATGGTTTGCATCTTTGGAGCTTCATTAGTTACGTGACTTCACTAGGCTTGGAACTGTCTTTTTTTCTCCCAAAAAAATTGGCTCAATCACAATTCTTTTTACTCAGAGCATATAATTACGTAACACTTTTTTTTACCTGCTTCCCTTTCCCTTCGATTTCTTTGAATGGAGTCCTCAACTCTTGTCTCAGTAATCAAAGTTAGTTTAAGAGACATTCTCACACACAACAGGAGAAAACAACTATATTTTAACCTTCATGAAGACAAAAGTTAAATTACATCCTCGTGAAGTTCAGATTTACTTAAACAGTGAAGGAGATTATGATTACATAGGTAGTACGTATAACTGTGTAACATTCATAAGACATCATTGAGTAAATGGTTTTCTGAGAATGTTTATGTAACAGCTGACCATTGGAGTCGCTTACCATGTCAGTCCACCATTGTAAGGCTTGTTCAGCCAGCATTCCAGGACCACTAGCTGTGCGGTATCCATCGTGAGTAGTGTAGAGATGGACTAATACTACTCACAGTATGAAATCGTGGGGGCATTGTGTTTATTGGCGAGCAAGAAACTTACAGGAGTAACAGCACATTAAGATTCTAGGATGTTTAGTTTTAATTTTTTTTGCAGTACGTGCGATCCCTTTTAGCCCGTGCACTATAATTATGTAA
>WLWD01000654.1_pt1 | contig 27878 bp, 28 predicted proteins | sample 6712731 | NCBI WGS metagenome assembly WLWD01 (sample SAMN12718690, study PRJNA576275) | sponge metagenome | isolation source: marine sponge | host: Mycale hentscheli | place: New Zealand: South Island, Marlborough, Capsize Point | collected 2014-11-01
TTTAATCTGCACGTAGCTATGGACTAAAGAGGGTAAAAACTTCAGAAAAGAAATTACTGTGTACAATGCTAAAGAAATAGTTGGTAATGTAAACAACTTCGTGTAGCATTTTTTCAATCTGAACAACTAACTAAACAGATAAAAATGCACATTTTTATCTATTTTTTCTTTGATTTTTTTGTTCATGATACAATAAAACTACCAACTAAAATTTTGATTGTGTTTGCAAATTGATGAATTTAGCAGCAACTTCTATTATTGTATTAATTAATATCTATTACTATCTATAGAATGCTATAACTTTTTACAGTTTGTATATAATAGTTCCAGTACTGTGAATATTTTTCATTGGGACTTCCTCATCAAGTGAGAGTTATTACCAGTATTGAACAAACTTAACCACGAGTAGTTATGGACAACAGTATGAGGGAGTTACTGCTGAACGATAATGATTTGAAACAAAACCGTGTTCCTATTAAAAAAAATATCCAATGTACAATAAACTATTGATTACATTTGTAGGCGGTTGATATTTCATTCACACGCTTGTTGTTTTACTTGGCTTTGCTTGTGAAAATACTTGAGTACCTTTGAAAAATATCTCTATTATTGTGCGCTGACTCATGCAATAAGTATTACATAATTAATATAATTATACATATAATTATTTATTTATTTATCCCATGCTAGATATCTTCATAACTTTCGGTACATAAATAGTGAGACACATCGTAATTCTCGCACCACTAGTGCTATTAATCCCAGTTTCCAGAGTTTTCCATGCATATATTATATAATATATATAATATATTATATATAATATATTGTATATACATATTATATATAACATAAGTATATATATATATAATATATTTATTCTGCGCCAGATATCTTCACAATGATATTTTTAAGTATGTGACCTGTGAGCACATAGTGCTATCTCATGGCTGTCTTGCACAAGCTCATTACCAGAGTAGTTATAGCAACAGGGACTGGTGTACAAGTTTTCTGGGTTATTACAGCTATGTTTACTCTAGTGGATCCTACCAGCCAGGTTAAAGCAGCTGCTATAGTATCAGCTGGGGTTGTGTGAGCACCTAGTGAGTTTCGCCAATTTGACAACATCAGTTACCAAAAAACTACTTCAGTGAAGATATCTAGTGTGGAATAAACCACTTATTACACTCATCAGAGTGATATGGTTAGATATTTCACTCTCAGGCTTAATTTTCACTCGCCTTTGGCTCTTGAAAATAAATTAGCCTGCTCGTGAAATATTTCACCATATAACACTCTGACTCATGTAATAAATCCTATTATGTGAGTTATTTCACAGGTCATGTACCTAAAGATATCATTGTGAAGATATCTAGGGTGAAAAAATAATACATAAATATGAGAATGTTCACTTTTCTCTCAATATTTAGTGTATGGTATAGACAAAACAGAGTGAAAATTAAAAAGAAACTTTTGTTCTGTATCATGCTTAAAGCATAATCATAATAAAAAGCACATTATTTAGCATTTTTTAAATACAAATCTGAACCAATAACCTAACAGTTAAAAAACTTTTTTTTTCTGGTACAATTATTGCTAGTCTCTTTTTCTTCCTCTGTGTGAAGACATACAGATGACGAGATTGACTGGAACATTTCATTTATGATGAAAAACGAGACATTTGACGGAAAGATAGCTGTTTTCCAAAATACCGACTAAAAATTCTGTTGTTTTTTTTCAAAATAAAGAGTTCGTGTGAGATTGAGTGAAATAGAAGAAGCTGTGCATGTCCTCTAACGTACAGTTTAGCCTATTTTACAGCTCGTTCAGAAAAAGCCGCACTTCAAGAGGTTGCAACAGCATTGGGGAACTTGATCAAGTGGTCTTTTAAAGTAGTACGAGACAATTAATGAACTTAAAGTATTATTTGATATGACAGCGGATGGCACTAAGTTTGGAAGAATAGTGATGGATGTGAGCAATCTTGTACTAAATCTGCTTGGTAATTTTTGCTGCTTATTATTCCTATCATGTTATGCAGCTTCGAAGTGATGTTGTGCCCAAGACTGCAGGTAAGTCTTATGTTTTTTTTTGTTGTTGTTTGTTTTTATTGAGTTTTTATTTATTTTAGCTATGTTTGCTGGAAATTGATGAAAAGTATTTCTTTGATATTTCAGAGAATTTCAGGGCTCTCTGCACTGGAGAAAATGGATACGGATACAAAGGCTCAAGTTTTCATCGGGTAATTAGAAGTTTTATGATTCAAGGTGACTTTGTTAATGGAAATGAAACTGGTGGAAAGTCAATATATGGACCAAAGTAAGTTGTATATACTCATTTAAGCATTATGGAGTGCAGCAGCACTCCTTAATAAAAACTTAGTGTTAGTTTGTGTGTTTTATTAGAAGTACAGCATGTCACCCTAAATTTAGTATTATTGTCAAGACTGCTATTGGTTTTAGGACTATTAAAATAAGGAGGCGTGATAATGTATTAATAATTATAAACTATTACTTCCTCAGGTCAAAATGTTGATTCAATGTAATTAGCCTTTATTAAAAGAACAGACCATTTATGCTAAAGCTGGTGATGTAGCAGCTAGAGCAGAGGAACGAAAGTGGAAAAATATCAATATTTAGCGCCGATTTAAAAAAATCAAAAAACAAAAATGCTATAATTAGCCTAAGGGTGATGCTTGACAAAATGCAATATATTGCCTAAGGTTGATTCTTGTTTATTTATGTGAGTGGCCTCTAGCTGCTCTCAATACTAAAGGGGAAAGCTCCATTCCAGAGTCCCTATTCATGGTTAAGTTGTTGGGTGACATATTTATGTAGATGGCTTCTTTTATTTTTCTCTCAACCATACCTTGCAAAAAATCCAAAAGTTTTACTTGATTCCAATGAATCACATGACTCCCTTCTTGCCATACATGTTCTGCCAGTGGTGATTTGGTGAAATATCCATGTTCACAGGCTGATTTGTGTTCTTTAATTCTAATGCCTAGCGCTCTTCCTCATTCACCTATATAGAAATCTCCACATTCACACATGATTTTGTACACAGCTCCTACTTTGTTCTCATTTGAAGTAGGATCTTTTACTTTTGTGAGAAGATTTGACAAAGTGGTTTTAGTCTTGAAAGAAGTCCTTATTCCCATAATCCCAGAGTATCTTTCTTATTCTCTCACTCATTGTTGAAACATATGGAATAATTGCTGTTGCTACTGGATCTTCATTGAGGGTAGTTGTGTCAACCTGCTTCTTTTTCTTCTTTAGCTCATTTTTCACTTTATCAACGATACTTCTAGGATAACCATTCATTGACAAAACACTTCTAACATGTTCTATCTCATTTTTTAAGGAGGATTCACTCGATAGATTGTAACGTCTTCTTAGTAAACTATTTACAATACCTTTCTTCACATGTGGGGCATGGTTGGAATTGTAGGATATATACCTATCTGTGTGTGTTGATTTTCTGTGAACACTAGTCTTCATTGTGCCATCATCAAACCTACTAACCAACACATCCAGAAAAGGTAAACTACCGTTTGTTTCTACTTCAGCATTCAGTGTTGTTCTATCATCCAAACAAAAAATAAAGCATGATTCAGGTTTTGGAAAAGATATGTCGACGATATTTTTTGCATCATTAAAAGTGAGTTTTTGGATGAATCACTTCTTTTTCTAAACTCACTATTTCCTTCTATCCAATTAACTTCTGTGACTAGGACTAGATACAGACCAATATAAAATTTTAATTTCTTCATCAAGTGTACATAATGCTTCACCCATTTTACAATAGTCATTATCACTATATGAACGACAGAGATAAAAGAATGAATGCTTCAGTCCCTTTTGGCTGAAATATTGTTAGCCAATACATATTATATTAGTAAAACTTAACCCAACCTTTCCACTGCAACAAGAAGTTGAACTGTCAGTTAAAGTCTGATTGCATATTTTTAATAGTTAAAGCCAATAAGCCAGTATTACCTAGTCCTTGCTAGCTTAGTCCATGTAATTATGGCAAAACCCTGATTGACATCCCTTTAGTGCAATTCTGGGTGAAATTAATGATGGATACATTTTCCACAAATGAATTTTGCAGCATTGTGCTTTGTTTTGTTAATTTTAATGATTGATCATAATACTGTTAATGAAAGAATATTGAAAAGCAGTGGTAGTAACCAGTTGAGTTACTTCCCTTTATGGTTAGCTAGTTTAACGATTACTGAAATTACATGTCCGTTGAAACTATGAGAGTGAGTGTACACGAACTTATTTGGCTCATTTCAGCAACCAACAAAGCTAGATATCTATAAATTGTATCAAAATGTTCTCCTCAAAGTTAGTAAAAATTTTGAAACCTCTAATAATTTGCTTAATAATAAATGAAAAACAATTTTGTACAGTGGTTATGAGAAATTTGTTAGCTTTCTAACATATACTTTGCAAAGTTTAACAGCAAGTTGATTTGTGTGCATTGCTGGCTATCACTATCTTAAGGAGCTGTATTAGAACCATCAACTTCAATTAGTTGTATTAACATGAGCTGCATTTTAATTATTCTTATTTGTGCTGTTAATCGCAAGTCTCTTTGATGAGAATAATATTAATGATTTTTAACTAAACCCATAATATATTATTTTATTGAGAATGCTAGTAATTTAATATCGTATGTTTCTATGCATTCTCCTACTTGAGAGTGTCAATTGATTCTTATGATTCTGCTTGAATTTATCCACTAACTCTATTGGAAATTATTCAAAAACAATAAAATGTGATCACACATTCAGATAAAACAAATAATTGTTAACAGTACTATGATACAAACTGATAGCAACCCATAATACATTCACTAACAAAAGCTAACAACTGAATCTGTTTACAATAGTTAATCATGTAGGCTCATAAGTATCATATAAGTTCATAATCACCTTCTGTTGTATTCTCATCGGATGTAAATGTAGTAGTAGCATATGCTGGACATGCAGAAGTCACAAAGTCACCTGGAACATCATCATCATTAGGGTCTAAGGGTGCCTCGCTGTAATTTTGTATACCTTCTGTTGTATTCTCATAGGATGTAAATGTAATAGTAGCATATGCTGGACATGCAGAAGTCACAAAGTCAACTGGAACATCATCATCATTAGGGTCTAAGGGTGCCTCGCTGTAATTTTGTATACCTTCTGTTGTATTCTCATCGGATGTAAATGTAGTAGTAGCATATGCTGGACATGCAGAAGTCACAAAGTCACCTGGAACATCATCATCATTAGTGTCTAAGGGTGCCTCGCTGTAATTTTGTATACCTTCTGTTGTATTCTCATCGGATGTAAATGTAGTAGTAGCATATGCTGGACATGCAGAAGTCACAAAGTCACCTGGAACATCATCATCATTAGTGTCTAAGGGTGCCTCGCTGTAATTTTGTATATCTTCATAACTATGGGTGTCAATTGCTTCAGTATCCAGTGGAACCTCTGTAATCGTTTGTCTGAACAAATATGAATAAGAGTAGAGTAACATTAATATATATATATATATTATATTATATTATTATATAATTATATAATTATATATTATATATTCAATTTTTTTTTTTGCAGCGCATTACATTCTTGTAAGAGCTGATGCTGTTTTACTGTTTGAGTCTAGTTGTTTACTTCAATATGGATTGGAAACGCTGTGGTAGTAGCCAGTTGTAGTCATTTCTCTTTAGTTTAGTAAGTTTAATGAAAGCTAGAATCTAAGTTTAACCGGTGACTATGCACATAGCTATAGGGCTCATTTCAGGACAAGCAGGACAAAAGGGCAAATTAAATGAAAATATAAAATTTTGTTTGCATTGTTATCTATCACTATCTTCTGGGTTATTTCAATGTGAATCATATAAAAGGCATAAATATGATTCTTAATGATGTTCTTAAGCTTTCATATTCTATGCTTATGAATCTCACAGATCTAATCAATTTATGCTTATTGTAAGAAAAATGCATATTTAGACCAAAGATTTTTGAGTTTTTGTTTAACTTAATGTAATTGTATAATATAAACTTTTTGCAATGTTCAGAGCTTTGCATTCACCTTCAGATTGTTCAACATACTTTTTTATTGGCAGGTGAATGGATGCATAATAATTCTCAAAATTACAATGGGGAACTCCTTGTGAATATTAGCTTAGTACACCACAAGATGATATAAAAACAGTTGACTTACTGGGCATGTTTATCATGATTGTGTCTTCTGACAAAGTATGTCATAATTATACCAGCAATAACCACGACTAGCACAATTACTGTAATAACTACAACAACAGCTATTATAATATTCACTGGTAGAGCCCCATTCTTCTCATCATTTTGACTGCATGGTGATAAACTAGTTGATGATACTATGCAGAATCTTTGAATGGTTAGTAGAGAAAGCTGCACAGGAATAGATGTTGTCTCCTGAGACAAACCTTGAATTATACTAGCAAGTTGGGAGACATTAGCATGTCTTGTGCCATGTAGTTGTGCTTGATAAGTTACAGCATTAGGAGAAGATGGATCACAAAGGAACACTCTGTCTGTGAGTTGAGAGGTAGTGAAGTCACACCCACATTGAGGTGACACTAGATTCATTAATGCCATTACAATGTCAGTGTCCTTCAAGTTTGCCTCACTGGACTACAATATTATATCAATAGTGACACACATAGTAATAACTCATTCAGATAACACACTTACCCTCCAAACATCGCAATCAGAAATGCTACCAAACATGAGCTGGAAGTATATAGCTGGGCACAATATTTAGTTACAAGATAAAGTTATTCAATATTACAATGACAAATGAATATATATATATAATATACATGCGCACTAGGTAATACTACATGTAAATATTGGTATGTTTGTTTTTGTCTGCATAATTATTATGTACCAGAAGCAAGTTATTGCTGCTACAATACATACACCCTGCGCATATACAGGTACATGTGGCATTGCTTGGGATAAAAAAATAAAGTTACAAATATATCATTCCGAACATTGAAGGAAATACTGCATAATTAATTATATATGATGTCCCAAATGTAGCCATTTCAATTTTTTTGCTGATAATGGCATAAATTGAAAAAATGTAAATTGTTTTTTATTATTAATAAAAGTAAAGTAAAGGCTATAAGTGCTAAAAACAATATTCTAACAGAATCCAAGTAATCCAAGTAAAAAACAGTCAATCTTGTCCAAACTCAATCAGTAAAATAGTAGCTAGTTAGCTACAGTGGATTACAGTATTTCTTGTAGTATATACCAACATACATGTATTATGTAAACATAATCTACATTCTTATTAAACATTGCTTTCATAAAATAATTCAGCGGATAAATTGTCTGTAGCTTTTGTCCAAAAGCATGTGCTTAGATAATAATCTTTTGATCTCATTGCAATACACTGTGAAAGTACATACATAAAAGCAGAAACTGCCAGAAGATTCTTAACAACAACCAAATATCAAACTGGTACACATAATGCATCAAAAACTAGTTTAAACTCATTTTATCCCAGTCGAACTGCTTTTATGATTGTCAATGAGCTACGTTGAAGCAGGTATATCTTTTTTGGAGGTTGGATGAAGACCTTTACTAATGAATGCCTAAATTAGCATGCTATCACATGCAATACTAAATATCAGATGTAGTTATGCCTCAAAAATGTGCATAATTGCAATATAGTTATAATAATGCAAAAATATTTAGTACTTATGGTGCAATTAAAACTATTAAATCCTTTTATAAACAGGCACAAAAAATTGCTATATGTAAAAATATACAGTTATTACAAATAATGTACTGAAAGTATATGATAGAATTAATCGAATATAAAATAAGAGCAAAAACGAAATTGAACTTACTAGGAACTACTATTACTGTATTTGAAGAATTCGATATTGTTAATTCGTGGTCTACTCTAGCAAAGATGACATCTACATTACATTCATAATCTCCTTCATCTCTGCTCTTGTCTAGAGAATGAAATAGTATACTGGTATGATATAACATAGGCCCCACTTCTTGCGGTATTTTAATAGTTCTTCTGTTATCTTGAGTGAGTGCTGTGTTATATCTCCTCCATTGTGACATCACTCTGATTTGCTGGATGTTGTCTAAGACAGAAACTGAAATATCAATAGCACATGTTAGGTTGAGTTGAAGTCCGGAATAAAAGTTGGAATTGATAGGGTAGCCTCTGATAGTGACGGAAACTACTGGAACTGGAACTAAATGAGTATAGGCAAGAACACAACAATAAGCAACTGACCCATTTGATGTAATTGTGTCTTACCTTCCAATGTAATACTATAGTTAGCACTAGAACAATGATTGTATATGCCACTTCTTGCTATTTGAAGACAAACAGTGACATTGTACTCCCCTATTGTCTCTCTAGTTAAGTAACATAATCTTAGTGATGCTGATTCTAAAAATTGACCACTCTCTGTGCTGACTGTGTTGTTTTCTCTGGTCCATGTGTATGATACTGTAGCATTCAAGTCAGTACCTGTTAATAGAGTAGTACTAGCGGATAGAATGAGTCCATCATCTTGTCCACACAATGTTTTCTGTGTTTGTGTTGTAATATTGAGTTGAGGATACTCTTCCATGTTTACAAATATAGTTTTGTTAGCAGCGACTGGTAAGATATAGGTATTCTGAGAGTTCAGAGAAATAGAGAATATATAAAGTCCTCCATCTGAATAGTTATTTCTCAATGTAGAGAATAGTAGAGTATTGGAGTAAATATTCTGTTGAGTTACAGAGTCAGATACTGAGGTGACTTCCTCAAATTCTGTACTGCCATCGTGTCTTGTCCATCTCCCAGTGAATTGATTTGGAGTATTCACAACATGTGAGTTTACAGTAGAAGTACCGATAAGACTAGCACTAGTGCCTTGTATAACACTTCCTACAGTTTCTATGGTAATTGATGGTGTAGGAACTATAAAGTATATAAATACAAATTAAAGATGTACTACATAAATATTTATTAATGCTTTGAGGTATTCAGTCCTGCTCGGTTCTAAATTATGTGAGAACCAGTTCCATTTTCAAGACATTAATGCTATGTGTAGTGATTTATCTTATGTTTATTAATGTCCCATAAAGTAATTGTTCATTAAGTATTTTATACAGCTTAATTTTTTTGTTATTCCCTAATACAATATTGCCGCGCTAATACTACTAGCTCTCTATAAATTTGTGTAATATAATGTCTTGCTTCACTGTGCATAATCACTTACGATAGAAACTTACTTGCAACATATAATGAAGTAGTTATGTTATTGAACACTACTGGAATTTCAGAAATGTTAACACTAGTTCTGCATTGATACTGTCCAGCATGTGATGTCAGTAGAGGATTAAAGGGAACATTCAGTGTAGAAACAGTTCCTGAGACTACTGTAGTCATCTCAGTTGAATTTTGATCATTAATTGTCGTGCCACCTACTTTCATCCATTCAATATGAGGATTAACAATGAGGTTCTCTACTACAGTTACTATACAGGAAAGTGAGACTGACTGCCCAGCTTCAGAAATAGGAGCTGGTAGAACTGATATTTCAGGAGGTGGCAATTCTAATATTATTATAGTGAACAAACAATTTGTAACATTATTATAAAGCTGTATTGTTATATTACCTGTTAACTGCAGAAAAAAAGAACTTGATATACTTTTTCTACAAGGAGAAATAAATTTGGAGTCACTTTTAGACACAATAATTGATATACAGGTATATGTTCCATTATGGATTGGTAGCAAAGGTGTAAATATGACATATGATTCATTGGTATTTGTGATATTAACTGCATTTGTGTCTTGTCCAGTGATACTGATGTTGAAGGAGACTGGAGTATCCACTAGTTGAGTGTCATAATTAACTACACATGTTAGAGTGAGTGTAGTGCCCAAATAAAATGGTGGATCTCTACTTTGAGTCAGGACAACAGAAGTAGCTGGTGGAACTATCAATAACACATTAACATTATAATAATGGTACCATTATATTTATTACATACATTTACTCACGTTGAACATTGAGGGTGACACTCCTAGCGACCTGATGATCTACTACTACTCCAGGAATAGTCATATTCACCACACAAGTGTATGTCCCTGCCTGGGAAGTTCTGACACGAGTAAATGTCAGAGAACTTGTTATGACTAGATCAGTTGTGCTAGTTTGATATCCAGCTATGATTATATCTGAAGTTGTAGATATAATTTCATCTCTATCTCTTAACCAAAATATTTCCATTGTAGTGGAAGGTGATAAAGTACTTTGTCTAGAAGCATTACAGAAGAGAATAGAGGTTTCACCTGCAAGAACTTCAATGAATTGTGGCTGTACTTGAATAATTTGTCGAGGAAAAGCTGACAAAATAAAAACAACAACAACAAAAACAACAACAACAATAAAAACATTAATAACATTTAAAAGCACACTTATATATCAACAAAATGTTTGGTTTAAAACTTAATTAACTTGTGGATGTGATTTTAAACAAAACTAAGGGTGGTGGTATAGTGTTTGCTCATTAATTATTCATGAGACTAGATCACCCACGCGCTGGTTTAGCTGTCCATGTATATCATTTAAAGTGGCAAGTTATTACGTAACTGTGGTTAACTACCAACACATCACTAGCACTTACTCCGAAATGGCTACACCCAGACTGGAAGAAAGCAGTCAGCAAACGTCAAGAGAGAAGAACAGCCTGGGAAGAATATATAGGTAAGTTGGTGGTATTTTGCCAGCCTGTTGAATCTGTTGAATAGCAATATAGATTGGCTACTCTTTTGTGTGGCTACTTTGGACTGCCTCCTCCCTGGAGAGACAGCCTTGCAATTGCTCCCATACCATTGCCTGAGGGCATCTACTAGACTCTGAGTTCGAGATTAGCTACCATAGCCTATCAATCTACAATTGTACATTTTGTATGATATTTACATACTTGGTGACCCTAGGTGAGAATTAGTAGTACCCCTTTTCAAGACTAAAACTTGCTTACCTCATTTTTGTCTTCTTTTAGAGAGTTGTTTAGCTGAACAGTTTACGCTTCTACTCGATGTACGTAAGTTAAATAATCAATCAATGATAAATACATGAATACAAGAATCAATGAACTTGAATCATATGGACGGGTATGATTGAAATGATTGGGTATTATATTAATGAACTGGAAGCGGGTTAGGGGATAGGCTAAAAGTTGATGTTGGCTATGTTCAACTTGGTTCTCTTATTCCACCACATCGATAACGTGGTCTAGCAAGTTCAGGCAAGAGTGCACCAAAGTAAAACTTCTTCAACTTTTCAAGTTGAACATCCCACCACTTTCTGTCCCGATAAATTATTTCTACATATATATCTTTATTTGTCCTTACTACAAAGTCACACCAGTGCTGGTCAACACAATATAATTTGCATTGCTCTTGATAGAATGATGATGTCATGCATGCTTCAGTGAGATCCTTGTCCTTGGCAGTGTAAGGATTTTTTATCTCTAATAGCCCTGTTGGATGTATGGAGTCACTGGGATCGTCAACTAAACCATCAGGGGTAGCAGCCAGCCAGTTACTGTCCTTTGAGACAAAGAGTCCACAATCGTGTACAACTAAGTCGGGATGATTGTTCTGTGGTGGGTAAGTTATATACTCTTGTCTTGCTATTCCTTCCTTTTCTGAGCCATAAGTTGTGGCTTTGTTACCTTTAAATCCGGTGTAAAGTAACTCTAGCACTTTTTTGCTCATCTTTGTTGTGGATCTCATTTTTGCTATCACTCCTATATTTGATGCTGTTATCCGTTTCCTTCGTTCACTTCTCCATTGATCAGAATCTGATTGATTCCTTGTTGTTTGCTCTAGTTCTTTTGCTGCTTCACAGGTGAGTACCACCTTTGTCTCACAAAAAATGTTGACTTTAGTACTTCAAGTTCCTCTGGTGAAATATCGTCAGATACTTCCTCGGGTAAGATACCGTCGTCATGCCTACTGTATGCTCTGCGAGCTGCAGTTGAGTTATCTTCAAGTTTAGCATATTTGCTTCTCCGTCGGTTCTCTTTTACTTGTGATGTTGATTTTCTCTTTCTGTTTTGGTTTGGAATCTTTGCCAAAATTGAAGTATAAATATTTATTGATAATATGGGTGCTAATAATATATAGATTGTGCAGCACAAAATATAGATGAGTTGCACAATCTAGATTATGTGCCAATCTATGGATTGTCACCTAATCTGTGAATTTATAGATGTGCAGCACAATCTATACATTGTGCATGCATAAAAAGATTAGAACATACATATTGCTTTCTAAATAAACATTTATTATTTTGAGCCAAGAAGGTCATTTATAAGAAAATTGTAATTATCTTTATTCATTTAAAAGTTTCAGCTTCACAGCATCTTTTAAAAAGTAACACATAAAATAGATACAATTTATAAAGCATTAGAATTATGTATGGTGCGAGTGCACACTACCAGGAGTGAACTGCTTAAGCTATTAACTTATTCAGCAGTGGTACCAGTATGCTCCTAACTCAATTGTGTTACAGTACACTATGAATGCATAATATTAAAAGTAATGCTTGGATGGGAGTCACATAATTATGTAAATAATTAAAGGCATGATTAAAGGTACATAATGCATTAAATTGAATATCTAATGGTCTGCTTCGGTGCATGGACGGCGAACAAAGCAGCTTAACTACATTTCAAGTTTTTACCAATGTAGCCCAAAGGTTAACTTGCTTTGCACAACCCATGGCAAAAAGTCTGCTTCTTTTTCCACAAATCAAAATTTCTGACCATTTACATACCCCAAACGAGAGAATACCTACCTATTTTTTCATGTAATCATGCCAGCATACGTACCTTCGACAGTAATAATTCTTGTCTTGTTTGTACAAACTCCAATAGTATACATTGTTGATAGCACATTAAATTCTACTGAATAAGATTCTGGAACACTTTGTGTGTCTAGCAAATCAACCGTTAAAGTAGTAGAATACGCCATTGGATTAGTGCCACTATGTGTGACTTCAGTGTTATTGACATTTCTCTGACTTGTCCAGGAACTGAGTATTGTAAGATTAGTGTCTACTGCACTGTTGAAAGTAGCTGTGGCTGTGAATGTGAGAGTGAGACCAACATGGAAGCCTTCATTCACAGGAATGCCATTAATAGCTATAGTAGGAGCTGGAACTAAATTAGAATGTAGTAAGTAACACTATAGCCAGCTATTTACAACGTAATACTTACCTTCAACCACTAGGTTTAGTGTAATATTATTACTAATGAGTATATTTGCATCTGAGTCTATTATAACAGCTCTACAAACATAGCTTCCTCCATGACTGGTATGAAGTTGAGTAAAAGATAGTGTTTTTGTAGTAGATGGAGAAGAACTACTTAAAATTACATCAATTAAAGAGTTATCATTTAGTACAAATCCACTTGGGTCAGTCCATTCTATAATGGGACTCTGTCTAAGGCTTTCACTGAGACTGACATTACAAGTGAAAGCATAAGTATCCCCAGCAACAGGTACACCAGTAGTAGTGATATTTACACTTGGAGGATTGGGAACTGAAAATGTAAACAATAGTAATCAAATTGGTATCTTATAATGTGATGCAATAACTTACACTTCAAATCAATGATAACCGAAGCAGTTCCAACATCACTTCTCTGAAGAGTGTTTTGAGTTTCTGTGATAGTGACATTACACCTAAAGAAAGTGTCCACACTCTTCAGTGGAGAGAGAGTGAGAGTTGACCAACTACTTGTAGTAGATGAAGTTATAACAGTTCTACTACTATTTCTCACTTCAGAGCCATCTCTATCAATCCATATGAAAGAATATCTTAACTCTCCACTATCCACAATATTGCGATTGATGCTGGTTGAACAGGTAAGAGTAACATCATCTACTCCACCCACCAGCAGTAAGTCAGGTGATATCGTAACAGAAACATCAGGAGCAGGAACTGCCATACAAACATGTTAATTAAATAATAGGTATCAAAACTTTCTGTAATATTTTGTTCAGTGTAGATAATACTGGAATAACATGTTTGTGGTCAATAGTCTGGCTTTCTGATACTAGTTAAAGCCTGTTAGGGTTCTTCAATATTGTAGTGGTGAACTCAACCGTGCAGTAATGGATTTATTGTGTCAAAAAGTAAAATAATGAAGGGAATGTATAGAATCCAGTACATATTATTATATTTAATGTACTCCAGAAAAAATGGCAATTGAGAAATTGAGCACAAGTAACTCAAACACAGTAAAAGTACTTGAATATTAATCTCATACAAGATAGAATTTTATTTTTATCACTTCACAAGTTTTTTCTCATCCTTCATTTACTCATTAGATGTATTCTCTCTTTTCACTGGCTTTTTTTAACAGTACAGAATAAAAAAAAAATTTAGTCGCCACCGGGAATTGAACCGAAGTGCACTAGCTTAGTGTACAAGTACTCTGGCACGGCAAGCGAAGCACAGCGGACCGAGATTACTGGCGATTAAAGGGGCGGGGAAAACCTGGGGGCCGGGCACGGGCCCGGACCTGCGCATACGCAGGGGCAGTCATAAGACGTAAGGATCTCGGGCAGAGTGCATCACTTAGAAATAAGAACAAAGATGGATAAGAAAAAGAAAGACAAGACGCCCAGACAACTTGGCAAAGCCTCGGTTGAGTCTCGCGGCAGAGAAGACACGCCGGCACCAAAGAGGTGGAAGGAGGCGAAGACGGCCGAGGTCGAAAGCAAGGACGAAGGATCAGGGGAGGAATACCACTCAGAAGTGGCTGAGAACTCCAAAATGATTAAGGTGTTGATGTGTGGCCTGCAGATAACGGTCTTGGAGAGGTTCCCAGAGCAGAAGGGTAGGTAGGGGTGGTATGATTATGCTAGAGAGGTGGGTTAAGTATGAGAGAGTGAGCTTAAATAGATAGCCAGGGATGTGGGAGAGGAGGGCTGGAAGGCTAAGGCAAACGTTCCTGACGCTCACTTCTGTACTAGCAATAGTGCGTGACAAACCGAGCTCAGCGGGTTTTGTGGAGGCGTCCAGTGGGTGAGCGTGAGTGTGCATGAGAACAGCAAGCTGAGCTAGAGTCGGGAAGCCAGCTCAAATGGAACAGATGGGAAAGATAGAGCAAGTAAGAGGTAGGGAAGGAAGACAGTAGGAATTAAGAGTATTTTAATGGGGTAGCTAAGGGAGGTAATTAAAAGGTAGTTAGATTGGGAGGGGGACGAGTTCCACGTTTGGGCTGGAAGAGGGAGTTCGGGAGGGCCGTGATAGGGAGCGAGAGAGCTCTGCTGGCCTGAACGGGCTCCAAAGAGCAGAGCAACGTGTGGAGAGAGGGGGACAGTGGTCCAGCGTTGGAGGGCAATGCTGTGAAGTCACCAGGTAACAGGGTGGCAGGGGCCAGTGGTGGACGGCAACGCGGTGAAGCCACCAGAGAACAGAGGGGGACAGAGGTCCAGTGTTAGAAGGCAACGCTGTGAAGTCACCAGAGAATAGAGGGTGGCAGAGGTCCAGGGCTGGAAGGCAGTCCTGTGAAGTCACCAGAGAGAAATGAGAGAGGGAGAGGTCCAGTGCGGGGGAGGGCAGCACTGTGAAAAAGTGCCAGATGACAGTAAGGCACAAGGGGACGAGACAGGAAAGGCCAGTGTGCCAGGGGGGCTTGTCTGAGGAGGTGCCAGAGCTAGCAGTAAGTGCACAAGAGAGTAGAGAGGGCAGAGCACCAAGAGAGAGCGGTGCCTGCCAGGAGCTCAGAGTAGGGCACATTAGAGAATGAGAGTGACATGGGCATGGGTAGGTTCATGTCGGTACCATTGTTGTTCATAGACGAAGTAGCAAGGGAGCCGCAGTGGCACCAGCGGGAACGAAAGGTGGGGAGGAGCCGCTGCTCCAGAAGTTGCTGGACAGCCTGAAAGACTCCAAGGCAGAGGAGAAGGATGAGAAGAAAGCACCCAAGGTGGTGCACCTCCTCAATAATCAGCCACCCCTGCCAAGCAAAGTAGTTTAGCGGATTCGAGAGGGCTCCTTCATTGACTTTGCCTTCTTCCCGGTATTCGACGACGGGCCAGGCGAGGCAGGAGACTGGAAAGTCAGCCAGGGAGACTTTGGAGAGAGCTTGGCCAGTGAGGTGGCTGGCAGGAAGAAGAGCGCCAAGGAAGTGCCTGACTTGGCAGGGTGGAGCACGTGCTTCAGGTTGTTCCAGGTGGCGTGGGCATCCAGCAAGCCGGAAATGTGGGTTTCGTTGGCCGCCTATAGAGAGGTCATTTTCAAATTGGCAAATATACACCAGTGGTCCCAAGTCGCCCGCTATGATAGGCAGTTTAGACAGGAGGCGGCAGGGAAGGATGATGTGAGATGGGAAGAAGAAAACCTATCCCCGCTGCTGGATGTTGTCCACTCCACCCCACAAGGAAAGACCGAGCCAAAGCAAGGAGCAGGAGTGATTGGGCCCCCTCCGAGGAAATTCAACCAGAGGCGGAGAGGAGCCTGTTTTCGGTTTAACAGGGGAGACGGCAGGTGTAACTTTGGAGCGCATTGCCGATTCGCTCACGTCTGCTCCAACTGTGGAGGGGAGCACTCAATGGTCCAGTGCAGCTAGCCAGGAGAGAAAAAGTAGAAGGCCAACATAACTGTCACTGTACTCTATCAGTATATTTCAATTGCTATGTTTGAATATTGCCTATCGATGTTGTATGCAACCAACAGAGCTAACGTATAGGGGGAACAAGATTAGATAAGCAGGTGGGACAGAGGACTAGTGGCTGAGAGAGAGATGAACTGAGTGGGAGAATGGATGGGTAACTAATTGGGAAGGGTGGCTAGACTTAGTACTTCTCGCATGAGGGTGGGAATGGGTTAATTACTTGGGGCTAACAGTATTTCATGTACACACACGTAGTCTAGGATGGAGAGATGTCACTGTGTGGGTGGGCAAAAGCTAACGAAGTGTTTATGCTTTTGCAGGATACCGTTTCATGAGACAATTGAGAGAACTAGAGCAGAGATCAGAGGGCTCGAGCAGTAGAGTGCTGCAGGGAGCAGAGGAAGTAGTGACCCCTCTGGTGTGGCAGCAGTGGGAGTTGGAACTGGAAGGACACCCAGACAGAGAGTGGGTAGAGCTCCTAATAAGAGGCATAAAAGGGGGATTCAGACTGGGGCACGACCAGAGCAAGGTCGTGCTAGAGGAGAAAGGTGGATCCATGTACGAAGCTTCACAGCACAGTGACATAATCAGGGAGTACTTGGAGAAGGAGGTAAAGAACAGGAGAGTATGGAGGGTGGAGCGAGACACTGCAGAGATCCAGTGTTCACCCTTCAGAGTGATACCAAAGAAGGGTAGGTCGGGCAGGTGGAGGTTGATAGTGAACCTGTCCGCCCCAGAAGGCCACAGTAGTGTCAATGATGGTATCGACAGGGAGGTGTTGAGTCTGGCATACACGTCTGCAGATGACGATAAGGAGAGTGCTGGAGTTGGGGGAGGGTGCCCTGATTGCCAAGGCTGATGTGAAGACAGCCTACAGAAACATTCCTGTCCACCCCAGGGATCGGTGGCTGCTGGGAATGAAGTGGGAAGGTGAGACCTTTGTTGATGGCACCCTCCCGTTTGGACTCAGGTCAGCTCCCTTGTTGTTCACACTGTGGGGGATGACATAGAATGGATTGCCACACGGAGAGGAGCCATATGGCTCAGACATTATATTGATGATTTTGTGGCAGTGGGGCAGAAGGGCACTGCCATGGCTGTGTTCAAAGAGACTTGCCAGCAGCTAGGTATGCCGCTGGATGAGAACAAGGAGGAAGGCCCCAGCGAAGTGCTGACCTTCCTAGGGATGGAAATTGACACGGCCAAAGTGGAGGTCAGGCTACCTCAAGAGAAGTTGGCTGAGATGAGAGCGCTTCTAAAGAGATGGAGAGGGATGAAGAAGAGCTGCAGGAGGAGGGACCTGGAGTCAGTGGTGGGGTCCCTCAACCATGCTTGCAAGGCGGTGAGGCCGGGCAGGGCCTTCAAGAGGAGGTTACAAGATCTCATGACTACGGTGGAGAGAGATGGCCAAAGGGTGAGGCTGAATGTGGAAGCGAGGGCAGACATCGAATCGTGGCATCAGTACGGCCTGAGGTGGAATGGCACCTCCCTTATGACGGCAGTGGTCACTGATGAAGAGCCACAGGAAGAGATGTTCTCAGACGCATCTGGGAACTGGGGCTGTGGTGCAACATGGAAGGGTAGGTGGTTCCAGCAGTGGAGTGCCCTGCCTGGGACGAGCGAGTGGAGCATAATGCCCAAGGAGCTGCTGCCAATAGTTGTGGCAGCAGTAGTCTGGGGTAGGCAGTTGAAGGGCCTGACCATCAAGGCCAGGTGCGACAACATGTCTGTCGTGGCAGCCATTCAGTCAGGAGCGTGCAAGGAGAAGTGGTCAATGCATTTGATGAGGAGTCTGACCTTCATAGAGGCAAGAGTGCTGGTGACAGTGAGAGCCGAGCACATCAGTGGGTCTGAGAATGTGATAGCAGATGCCCTATCTAGGGATGGGTTATACCGTGCTCGTTCTTTTATGCAGGTGGCAGAGGAGGAGCCAGTGGCAATGCCGACGGAGCTTCTGGGGATGCTGACCACGCCAAGTCAATCCTGGTCAGAGCAGGAGTGGAGGAGACTGTCGAATTTGTCCTCGACCAGTCTATAGCGAAGCCCACGCGGAGGCTGGTGGAAGAAATACTCCGATTGGTGCAGTCAGCTGGGGGAAGCTCCTTTGCCTATCACAGAGGACAAGGCCTTGGCATACGTGGGGTAATCAAGCGGCCTCAGCCAAAAAGTGGACTGAGTCAATCAAGTCAGAGAAACCTAGCTAAAGCCAGTCAGAGATCACTGAGGCATGGTCACACATCATCTCCCTCATGCGTGTTCACTTGACAATATCTGAGTATTTGTTCAATGATTGAATGTCAACAGGTTTTGTTAGCAATTGAGGCAGGTAGCAGGGAGAGGGCTACCCCAATGGCTTATAAAAGGGGAGTAAGGTAGTGCTAGTCCTACCTAGGAGTAGTGTGTGCGTCGGAGCAGTCAGGGCTCTCTGAGGGGTGTTGTTGGCTTTACTCCTCTTGGCAGTGTGTATGCTGGAGGTTTGCAGTCGCGTGTGCGAGGCCACGCCATCACTTAAGGCTCGACCACGCCTCCGACGAAGCCTTGTTGGGGCTTGGCGCGTCCCAGGCGCCTGCGCCTGAGGCTTTTTCTTGGGCAGCTGAGGCTTATCTTGCTGCAGCTGCACATTCCCCCCCCCCCCCCACCCCCCAACTACACGCGACTTCAAACCAGTCACGGGATACCCTACGCCAACCTAGGGGTCCCGGAGGATCCATCCCTCTTCTCACTGCCTTCCCTTTCCCGTATATTTTGGGATATGGTGGGTGGGGTCTTCTCTGCTGCGAGACTCAACCGCGGCTTTGCCCAGCTGTCTTCAGCAGGTAACGGCAGGTGAAGCACAGCGGACCGAGGTTACTGGCGATTAAAGGGGCGGGGAAAACCTGGGGGCCAGGCACGGGGCCGAACCTGCGCATGCGCAGGGGCAGTCATAAGACGTAAGGACCTCGGGTAGAATGCATCACTTAGAAATAAGAACAAAGATGGATAAAGAAAAGAAAGACAAGACGCCCGGGTCTGTGTGAAGCATTATTGAGGTATTTTACAGTTGGCTTTACTCTTCTTTGCAGTATGTGTGCCAGAAGTTTGCTGTCGTGCGTGCGAGGCTACGCCATCACTTAAGGCTCGGCCACGCCTCCGACGAGGCCTTGTTGGGGCTTTGCGCATCCCAGGCGCCTGTGCCTGAGGCTTGTCCTTGGGCAGCTGAGGCTTATCTTGCCGCAGCTGCACATTCCCCACCAAAACCCCCCAACTGTAAATACCTGAACAGTGCTTCACACAGACCCTCAGCAGGTAACTGAGCTACAACAACCAGCCGGCATACAAACACTAGTGACACTGTATCAAATACAGAATTGAAATGTTTGTTTGCCAGCTCGTTGTCACAGCTCAGGCAGAGTGCTTGTGTGTAAAGAAAGTGATCCTTGGTTTGATTCTCTGCGGCGACCAATTATATTGTAAAAAACATCTGTAAAGAGAGTCAATACAGCTAATTGTATTTTTTGCATTACAAAACCTGCTTGCAAAAGTGTCACTTCTTTAACAGTATTTACTTTGTGGTCTTATCATAATAGTCTCCTGAAACATTTGTGTTCTGCTTCCAACAGGAGTAAATATTGATCCTTGGCAAGTGTAAGTCACTGGATGAGATGGTCTTAATGGATTGATATTTAACACAGCAACTGTCCTATCAGTAGTAGTAGTAGTTTCAATAGATCCTGGAATACTTGCAGTAGTAGTCCATGTAGCCATAGGAGATTGAGTTAGTCCAGAGAACAACCTAAATACTGCACATGTCAAGTTCAGTTCTGATCCTATTATCACACTTCCTGAAGTACTCACATTAACACCAACAGCTGGAGATGGAACTACACAATTATGATACAATAATAAAAAAATATTAGTCACTTACAGTACAATTGATACTGCAACAAAAAATTTGCACAAAGTTTAAGTTTGTGAGAGTGTATAAAAAAATAAGAGAGATCATAAAACATGCCACTTAGTATACATTATTAAATGATTGCAACAACTATGCTAAGACAAATGAAGCACCAAATTATGTGTGAACTCACTGCATAGCTGTTACAATATAATGTCAGACCAAAAGAACAAACAATCTGTTAGCTTTTTTTTAATGAGACATCAATATAGCTCGAGCAATGAAAATGGTACATGGAAATGCTGTCTTCATAAGAAGAAGAAGCTATACTAGCCAAAAACAACCACCACTATATTTTCAATGCTAACTTCCCAGGGCATAAAATAAACTACTTCGCTGGCTGCAAGAAATTATTTACTCACTTGATTATGACGTGACACTAGGGAGTGCTACCCATATAAGCTGATACCTATGCAGAGCTGAAAGCTTCGCGTTTTGTCACCAATTAGCCCGAAATTAACAAAAGTAGCACAATAAAAAGTCCTAAATATTCGTCCTGAGTAACTTCATACATAAATTAACGGCTAATTTTCAATAAATTTCCAAAATCAGAGCATGGCAGACGGACAGACAGAAAAACAGATAAACAAACAAACAGACAGGATGACTGCTATAACCCTCTCGCTTATGCATGCTGAGGGTTATTTATCGTTTTTTACTATAGTTTTCTTCCTCACTTACAAATAACTTAGGTACTAGTCTGTCAATCTATCCGTTCATCTGTCTGTCTGTCTGTCTGTCTGTCTGTCCGTCCATCCTTCTGTCTGTCTGTCTATCTGTCTGTCTGTCTGTCTGTCTGTCTGTCTGTCTGTCTATCTGAGTGTCTGTCTGTCTGTTTGTCTGTCTGTCATTCTGTCTGTCTGTCTGTCTGTCTGTCTGTCTGTCTGTTTGTCGTTCAGTCTGTCTGTCGTTCTGTCTGTCTGTCTGTCTGTTCGTTTGCAGCTCTGCATGTCTGTCTGTCTGTCTGTCTGTCTGTCTATCTGAGTGTCTGTCTGTCTGTTTCTCTGTCTGTCGTTCTGTCTGTCTGTCTGTCCGTCTGTTTGTCGTTCTGTCTGTCTGTTATTCTGTCTGTCTGTCTGTCTGTCTGTTTGCAGTTCTGTCTGTCTGTCTGTCTGTCTGTCTGTCTGTCTGAGTGTCTGTCTGTCTGTTTGTGTGTCTGCCGTTCTGTCTGTCTGTCTGTCTGTCTGTTAGTCGTTCTGTCTGTCTGTTGTTCTGTCTGTCGGTCTGTCCGTACATTCATCTGTTTGTCTGTCTGTCTGTTTGTCTGTCTATTTGTCTGTCTATCTGTCTGTCTGTCTGTCTGTCTATCTGAGTGTCTGTCTGTCTGTTTGTCTGTCTGTCATTCTATCTGTCTGTCTGTCTGTATGTCTGTTTATCGTTCTGTCTGTCTGTCTGTCTGTCCGTTTGCAGTTCTGTCTGTCTGTCTGTTTGTCTGTCTGTCTGTCTGTCTTTCTGTCTGTCTATATGTAGATACAGCAGAGCACTAGTCTGCCTAACCACTACTTATTAACTACGTAACACTATGCCTGCACCAAACCAAGTGCATCACGTACATTTACACGATGCGAACAAACTAAGTGAATGAAAAGATTGCCAGAACGTGCCACAATCACCTTAGTGACTGCAGCTTAGAGACTTGGTTTGGAATTGTACAAATAGTGAGAAGACTAGTTGAATTCAATTGGTGCATTGAAAAACAGTGCTGGTTGTAAAAATGTGGTAATATTTGTAACTTGTTTATCAAAGAATCTTATTGTTGGAGATGCCCAAAAGATGAATGTAAATCTGCAGTATCTACGAGAGATGGAGTTTTTTTTAGTGAAAGCCACTTAAAGGTCAATGAAATATTGGAAATATACTGGGAGCATTTAAAGCCTCAGTTACTATGGCTATCCTGGCAGACAGAACATTGTTCAAACATTACAGAAGGTTAGTGCAGTTTCACAAATATATACACGCACCCAATGGTTTTAAGGTCATCCTATTAAGTTTGGATGAGCTGGAAGAGTAGACAGGAAAGATACAACTGATGAGATACAGACAATGCTATTGAGTTTTTGTAGGTATAGAAAGTAGGAACCAAGATCAATTTTATGATAGAAGTACCCAATAGGTCAGAAAATACACTACATTACTACTAATTATTCAGCAGATCCTTCTGTGCCTCACCACAGTTATATTAGTTGAGTAGAGGTTATGCTCACCAATTCATATGTGGGAATTTGCCATCAAACAGTAAATTGCTTTATTGACTTTGTGGATATAACCACTGGAGCACATATTGTTCAAGCTTCATATTACTTTACAACTTTACCCACTTCTCACCTATTCACTAACATTTCCGTGCTCACATCACACCTGCTAGTCACCCCTCCTGCAGCTAAATAAACATTTATCCAATACTCACCTTCCCTCATCCCACTATTTAAACTAGAACCTTGCATTCTGCACATAGCTGGCCTTACAACCCATAGCTATAGAGGGAATTCAATTATTACTAGTGTATTTACACAACACATACTCAGACATAGAAGGAACATGGTACTTAGTAAAATTCATGATGAAAAAGGGGGGTTCTGATCTTAAAAATTACAAGCATAAAAACTAACAATATGCACTTAACTTTATCATTTCATCATGAACAATACGGGATTTAAATTTGCTATTAATCAAAGCTATTATCTTACTGTGAACAATACTATGCACTTAACTCTATCACTAACTATTTATGCTAAGATGCATATATATCGTGTAGTGGTCCACGTGGTAATCTGCGTGGCAAGGCTCACATGACACGGCATGTAGGCCTAAAGTAGAACGTGACCTTTGACTCTACTTACCAAATACAGATAATGAAAGGGTTTGGTTAAACATTCCAGAGTTTGCTCTAGTGACATAGCAAGTAAATTCATTATCATGAAGTGAGACACTATCATTAACCAGAGGGATATAATACTCTGAAATCATTGCAGATATATCTCTAGATAATACAGCTTCATATCTAGTCCTCCATTCTATGAGTTCAGCCACACCAGGAACATTCACACAAGTGAGAGTAGCAGGTTGTCCCACAGTCAGTGGAATAGGAGGAGAAACACTAACATCAACACCTACAAATATAATAAATAAACAAATTGGTTAATTGAATTAGAAAAATGCATGAAAAAAATTCCTAAGGGTCATTCATGATAGTTAAAGTTAAATTATCACAAGTTATGACTTTAAGATTCTAAAATGAATGGAAAAAATTAAGGATAATTTTAAATTAAGGAAGAGGCAAACAGGAATGTCTAGAGTATTCAAAATAACAATAATGTTGCAGCAAAGCTAAAACTCTTTAGTAAATTCTATTGCTACGCTGACTTCAATGGAAACCATTTTCTAAGCTCAGTGTAATTGATTACTGCCAAAGATTATTAAGCCCTTAAAGTTTCACAAATTTGTCATAAAATGATAGCGACTGAAACGAAGCAGGTGTGAGAAAAAGTCTCTCTAGTGTAAACCACAAAGATTAGTAACATATTCATGTATTGCACTACTCGTGGTGTGTTTTAGCACTAATATGGCGAGCAAGCCTCTCTAGTAGAGTTTGGGTCAATACACTGAAAAATATTTAAATACAAATTTAATACTTTGAGAAACACAAATACAAAATACAAATACAAATAATTTCCTACAAACACAAATACTTTTGATTTGAATCACCATTAGCTAGCTACAAGTGTGGTATCAATTGAAATTAATGTTTATATTCATATGAAAATGAAAGGCTTGATTGAAAATAAACTTTATTACTTATGTTATAGGAATGCATAATATACTGAAGCTAGTTTTGCTTTTTTTATTGACTTTCCTAATAACAAGAAGATTGTGATAGCTATGGAGTTTGAAGGTATCCATCGATATTTTCATCAATGAAGCATCAGAGATCTGAACTACTATACACTAGCAAGCTATTACAATATCATTTCTCAGACTAACAAAATGTAAAATTTGTTGGCATATGAAATGCTGTCTTCACAATAGAAGTAGAACATGTCAGGGATACTCGCCGGTAGGCTCTATCTGGAACCTCAATTTCAGCACTTGATAAATTACTTGGCAAGAGCGAAACTACTGCGATCAGTAAGAAATTATATGCTCACGTGGTTATGATGTAACAATAGGAGGCATTTCTCACATAAGCCAATGATTGTACAGCCAAAAAATGACAAGATATTTCTGAAAAACTAAGTCGAAACAAAAATATACTGACACATTAAAGGCTTGGTTCAGTCTTGTTAGGTTGTAAAAAATAATTAACCTTCATTGCACATGTGTGAGACAGTTAGTAAGCCCTTAGTCAGTTGGTCAGTCTGTCACTCAACAACATGTCTCATAGATGGTGTCCGACCAAACATTGAAAGAGGTATCAAATTGTTGTACTAGACAAACATTAATACTGTAAGAACTAAAGAATATAGAATGAATCTGCCCAGTAAATATTTCTTTCAGTTGATCACTTTCTTTCTACTAATATGAGAGCTCGATAATTATTTCAAAAATAGGATTAGAAATACAAATACAAATACTTCACATTTTAATTCTGAAGATACAAACATACTCTAAAATAGTATTCTTTAGCTAAGCAACAAGACTACCTTCATGGTTAGACTATCAGGCAATGGATTTTCAAGTAAGGTACAACCCTTTTGCATAAGAGTTATAAATATGACAAACGGTGCAGTAACTTACCACCGAGACTCACTGAAAAGAAAATGAACTGCAATATGTCTTAACTGCACACCCAAAAGAGAATTCAAAGTGGTAAACAACTCAATTAAAGTGGATGATACAGGTAATAATAAACAAGCCAAAGGTTTTTGTTTATGAAATTTAAGTCAGGGTCGACCAGCAACTTAACACTGATAGGGTCAAAGTACAAATGTCATACACTCGTCCTCACATTGTATATACAAACAAACAAATGATGTTCCTGATTTTCAAAATTGTATTACACCTGATAGTGTCTCGCTCACTTTGCTCGCTTGCCAGTTATTGTGTCCAGTGCATTATAAAGAACATTCTGTCATGCTCGCAATTGTAGGTTAAATATTAATATAATGGCATATACTATTATTATAGGTTAGTCTAATCTTACTTTGTGAACACAATATGAATTACATCCTCACTTGTAATAATAAAGAAATGAAAATAGTGTGGACTCAATGTTCACTATCACACTAGTTCAGTTTCATGACAAAAACACTGGTTGTTTCAACAAACTCTAGAAAAAGAAGACTCTCCAGTTAAAATGCCTATACAATTATATATTATAATATGCTCTGTTCATTGCTTTTGACTAAACTTCATACTTTCATAGTTTACATGAAGAAAATGCTAACTAATTTCTTACCATTAATTAGAAGTGGTCCACTATTAGAAGTTCTTCCATTGCCATCAGTAACTGAACATTCAAATGTTCCAACAAAGTTAGAGATATTACTACCAGAGAGAACATATGTTGTAGAAACTGCCAATCTATCAATCACAGGACCTGCTTCTATAAAAGTAGTGCCAGTAATTATTGGTATACTATTTATAGTCCACTGAATTGACGTTACTAAGCCTCCACGAATGATGCATGTTAACTGCAGTGGCTGACGAGAATAGTCAAGATTAGCTGTTAAATCTACATATTACATAGACTTAGTAATACAATCTGTACATTGAATTTAGTAATTATCAAGTTCTGACCCTTCATTAAAACTAGATTGAAATAGGGGTCTGGAAAAATGTGAAAAAATCTTAGTTGTCGCCAGGGATTCGAACCCAGGGCCACATGCTGGTTAGAACACTGGTGGCTAAAGCCAGTGGCCCTGGGGTCGAATCCCCGACGACAACTAAGGTATTATCAAATTTTTCCTTCGCTTTTTCCAGACCCCTTTAGGTGAGAAATTTCAATCTAATTAATTTAGTGCATACAAAATCAGCTCAGAATTAAGAAAATCCAAATAAGATAGGGGAAATCATAAAAGGAAACAAAGGAATAGTCTAAAAATGGCACAGAATACATTTTATATGAATAAAAATTTTAATAAGTTTTACTTATAAATATGCACATAAATAGTGAGAACATTTTTTAATTTCATTTTTTACCTACGAAAATGAAATTAATGCATTAATCACGAATAGTGCTTTATGTCCAAAGCTTATTTATACATTCTATAGGCCCTATCCAGTCTAAATACAGCACAGTTGCCAAATTGTAGAGCTTCAAATTATCGTAGTGTGCTAATTTTTATAATTCATCACTTTCAGGCCTTTTTTTGCTTCTTATCATTGGAATTAATGCTTCACAGAAAATAGTTTTTGCTTAATTTATGAACACAACCAAACTTCATTATTGTTTATGTCACTGCTAAGTGTCACGGCATAGGCTTAATCTAGAATAAATAAAATTCATAGGACGAAATGCAAATAACTTAAATAACAATAATAACAATAAAATAATAATAATAATAATAATAATAAAAACGATAATAATAATAATAATAATAATAATAATAATAATAATAATAAAGCAATAAAAGAAAGCCAATATGAATTAATTCCACATCTTAGAAAAATTAAACAATATTTATAATTTCAACTAATATTAATACCATAGCTAATGAAATATACATTCTAAATAGCTATTATTGTGACTATATTGAAGTCATAATAGTGGATATTTGAACCGACATAGATAAATTACAGTATTAAAACTTGTACACAATCTGCTCTTCATAATGGCCTTACAGTATTATGCATATCATTGTGCATTTCCTACTCATAATCAATTGAATAAAAGCGTATTATTGAGCCATACAAAATGAGTGCAGTATACATGGACGCTGCAGATAAAGTCATAATATAGTCATAATGTAATCAGAATGTAAACTGCTGAAGTTAAACTCTAAAAATATTTTTGTACCCTAACCTAATGTATAAGACAACTGAGGATAAAATATAATAGTTTAGAAATTAACTTGAGATCAAAAGTACTTTAGAAAATAATAAAAAACAGAAATGGAGAGGAAAGGATGCTCTGATTTTAGTTGCAACACTAACAATTTTATAATTATCAATATACATAGTTTGTTTTGTTCTGCTGAAGTTAATACTAATACCAAATTAATAAAAATGCAATGGTTTAAAATTTACATGTGAGCGACCGTGGTACTTACTTCAGTAGCTGTCACTAAT
>WLWD01002848.1_pt1 | contig 27869 bp, 25 predicted proteins | sample 6712731 | NCBI WGS metagenome assembly WLWD01 (sample SAMN12718690, study PRJNA576275) | sponge metagenome | isolation source: marine sponge | host: Mycale hentscheli | place: New Zealand: South Island, Marlborough, Capsize Point | collected 2014-11-01
TGAGTGTGAGACTGGGTAGGAGAAGTGAGTGTGAGACTGGGTAGGAGAAGTGAGTGTGAGACTGGGTAGGAGAAGTGAGTGTGAGACTGGGTAGGAGAAGTGAGTGTGAGACTGGGTAGGAGAAGTGAGTGTGACACTGGGTGACTGGGTAGTAATAAGTTAACCTGGTGCTATTATGTGATTATTACTTTAATAAAAATATATTTATAGTACACACCATAATATTTTAGTTACACTCATTTCTCTTGTATGCTTTTGTATTGGCCATTTACATTTGAATCTTTAGTTTTCAATTTCCAACTGATAAAAATCAAAATGTTTTGGATTATCAATGGTTACTATGTAAATGTTCAAAAAATAATTACAATATATCTTTCTATCAACAAGCATTGTTGATGTTGTTTTTTATTCGTCCAATTACTGCCTTTGTTGTTGTTGCTGTTGTTTGTAGGAAGCTGAGTGAGAGTGAAGACTTGAGAAGAACTGGGAGTCCACTTACAACAGTATGTGTCAATTATATTTCTAACCACAGATTGTCGCTACACAAAATAGCTAGCAATTCTATTTGTCTATATTGCCATGACAAATACAAATGTTTTCCTCACGCTCTAAAGAGTGTATTTTATATTTATGTATTGACAACAATGGGTGTTTATTTGTAAAAAAAAAAACAACAACATTTATTTTAATGGTGTTGTTGAAATAATGTAGAGTAATTCCTCCAGTCCATTGCCTGTGTTGGATGAATCTTCGAGATTGGCTGACAGTGAGAGAAAGCTGGGAGAGATGAGGGCCACATTGACCTCTGTGCAGAAGGAAAGGTACTTACAAGGTTGCATGTTTGCACCTCGTGCTGCTTCTGTTATTCTTTGTGTAGATTTATCAGGACCTGTTGTTCTTCTCAGTCAGTAGAGTAATAATCTTTGTGGTGTGGTTTTTGAAAATTTGAAATATAAGAGGTCAGGTTGCATATATTAACCGGGCGTGTGTTTGATATAAAATTTTACGCCTTGCAGAGTCTTAGGTAGTATAAATTATGTACTAGCAGTGCACTGATCCTGTACACTGGTATTTTCATTGTTTATGGTCTTGGAAGTTGTGGGTTGTCATAGCTCAGTGACTAGAGCACTGGTGGCTAAAGCCAGGGGTCCTGGGTTCGATTCCCCAGCGACAACTGAGATTTTTCCACATTTTGCCTTTGTTTCTCTTTAGACCCCTTTAAGTGAGAAAGATTCAATATAATTTTCATTGTTGTGTCCATTTTGACAGAGACCAGTTGAAAGAGGAACTGGAAAGTCTGATAAGTCGACAGAGAGCTCCTTCCAGCACTTCTCATTCCTTCAACTTTATTGGCAAAGCCGGTCCCACACTCAGCACTTCTAACCAGTTGGCTGAGAGCAGCATGCAAGCTCCTCCCACTTCTGCCGGAGTCATTCATGCTTTGCCCCACGTCAATGGTTCAGGTACGATTTGTCAACTATCTATTGTGTTACAGTGGGGAGGAGAAGGAGGAAGCCATTTGTATTCATGCGTGCATCTATTATGACTTGATTTTCCTTTATTCGGACTTCTCTCCGTGTTTCTATAGACGAGCCTCCCCCCAAACCGAAGAAGCCACCCAAGGAACTAATGAATCGTCTGAACCAGTCGTCAGCTCCTCCAGGTCCTAGATCCACGTCACTTAAACTGAGCTCCACAAATGGGGAGAGGAATGGTGGGGACGTCCAAGATGATTCCATTCGCTCGAGAACAGCCACTATGCTCCAAGTGCTGTTCGGTAAGTGCTTGAGCACTAGCCACGCCCATCTCTACTTTTTTTGGCTGATCCTCATCCTTCCAAGTTAGATTGTGCAGTAAATGAATGAGGCTGCAGAATAGAATAGTATCATTTTTGGTTTTATTTGATCAAATGATCATGAGTATTACTTAAAATAATGTTTCCCGTGAAACTTTTTCCCAAGCTCCTACTAAATACATTTATGGCCCTTACTTTGGAAGGGAAAAAATCTTCTTCTTTTTTTTCTTTTTTTTGCGTGTGTGTGTGTGTGTGTTCCCATTGTATTTCGAGCTTTTTTTTTGTTTTTTGGACTCAATTGGATGCATGTGTGTACATGCTATGTGTAAGATTTGCATGTCTCCAGGCATGTCTCACCTCACCACGCACAACAGATACAGACGTGTGTGACACAAGCACCACATGGTGTGGTGAAGTGATGGCTGACCTGTGAACAGAGTGTGAGAGGAATAAGGAAATAGTGAGCAGCTATTTTAGCTCATGTTTATCAACATATCAAACAGATTCACACCAATGAGAAAATTGAAATTGAATTTTTTTTTTTTTTTTTTTTTTTTTGTAATCTTAATAATTTTGTTTTGTTTTGTTTTTGTAGCAAGGCGGTGATTGGACTAGACAATGCTACTAGAGTAGTTAGAGATCTGGATATTTTTGTGTTTGTGTTGTTATTGTTGTTGTTTATCTTCTGACTTTTTCCTCATTATTGTCACCTCTTGGCAGTGAAAAAACAAATGAATCAAATATTTTATATCTCAGAATTATACTTTAATTGTCTTCTTTTTTATGCAAGTCACCAATTCATTTTTTGTTGTCAAAATAACTGTATGAATCATTTGGTATAATGGTATATAAATTTATATATCATTTGTCAGAGTGGTGTTAACAAATGAATGCAATGACTGACTAAGCCCGTCAGATTTTTTTTTTTTTTTTTTTTTTAAAGAGAAGAGATGACAATTTAGAGAAAGCTGAGCATGGACTCCAGCTGTAGCTTGAGCGGTAATAATAAGGTGGTTATGTCATCAAGAAGAGCAAAGCTGATCAGTTCATTTGTAGCATTCTTTAAATTGTCTGGGCATGTTTCCACCCCAGGAGAGCTTATTAGCGCCATATGTTGAAGAACAAAGATGGAGAGCTTTTACTGTTACAACGGTGTTACTTGTAGGGCACATGATTTTATCCATTGGCCCCTGCTGTGCCATATTTGTGTAATTATAACTTGGGATCCATTAGAGGGATACATTTTTGTAATGGAAATTAAGTGTACATACGTTGATTGATTGAACAGCTAAGCGAAAAACAGCCACACTGCTTGTAATCACGCAGGCTAAATTAATAATGCAACGCTCCATCCAACGACCTCGCGTTTTTCGCGCAGTTTTATTCATCCAATAGTTTTCTGCCGCTATCAAAAACTGCCGGCTATTATTTCCAATCATTTTTGTGTGAGATAAGCTCTCTTAGAGTATACCCTATGAGAGTCAATGTTGCCATAATTGACCTGGATTCAACTCTTCTTAGGCGAATGGCCTGCAATTGAAATGGATCGCCTTAATACTGCAATTGTATTCTTTGTTTTGCTTCCACTCGTATATATGATCAAACTAAGTCTCACCGCTGCTGAAAGAGATCAGCAGTTCTATGGAAAGGAAATAATAACTGACAGAATTTATGATGGGGAAACAGAGAGTAAGCAGTATCTTAGAGATGGGCAAGATGAAGGAAGTTTCAAGATGAGAACTTCCAGAGCTGTCATCCATCAAATGATTTTGCTGCAAGTGAGAGAAGATGATCAATTATTCAATTACACTGTGGACCATGAAGAAGAAAGAGATGGGGAAGAGGTTCATGAGACAGAGGAGGAGGAGGAGGAGAAGATTCCAGAAGACAACTGCACCCACCCTCGTCAGCACCCAATGTACAATGACAGCTGTGACTTTGTCCATGCAGAGTGTGGAGGGAAATCTGAGCTCATTGATTACCTGGCATTTGTTTTATGCGACCTTCCTAAAGCACAGGTAAGTACAGATTTGAAATATTGTTGCGTAGCTTATTTCTTTGTGGTTGTGTCTTTGTTATTATATTAGTTTTGCTGAGCAAGACATGACAACAATTATTCCAAAATGTGCTTTTGTACTTGTACGGAATTAATTGTTTGAACAATAAGTTTTATTGGCATTTTTGATGCACTCTTGCAGCCTGTAGGATATGTTGTGATGGGGGTGTGGCTCATATACCTCATATCTCTACTAGCCACAACAGTAAGCACACATATATTTTTTTCCCTCTTATAGCTTACCTTCATTTATTATTAGGTGGACATATTCTTTGTTCCACCATTAAACTACCTCTCAGAGAAGCTCAACCTCTCTCCTAGCGTAGCTGGGGTCACTCTCATGGCTTTAGGCAATGGTAAGTACAGTGTATTAGACAACTTTGATTTGAGTATAACACATGACGTAATGAATATAAATAAACACACAAGAAAATTAGTATTATATAAATATTTATTTCTTTGTATATATTAAAGATAACAATAGCAATAATTTAAAAATATTGTAGTTAAACCACCAATAATTATAAGATAATGATAATAATAATTGTATTATTTATTTATTTTATTTATTTATTTTTTAATTTATCGTTATTTAGTATTTATAGTTGAGTTTAACCCCTTGCATGTACATTGAGAGCTCCTAGAGTGGTGTTCTGATCATATTTTCATCAATACCCATAGAATTCTCTGCATTTGATCACAGTGTGACTAACTTCAGGAAGAACATAAGAACAAGCTGATTTTAAGTCACACGGTAATTCAATAGTTCGGGCACAATAAGGCCAGAGGTTCAGTACAAGGAAAAGTTTGTGAAGAAATGGGAAGGGCCTTTGATACCCCATTCATGGTTAGTAGTGGAGCAGCGACACCTCTAATTAGAATACATGGAAGCAAATTTGAGGACCAGTTGTGTGCAATGTATCCATCTCCCTGTCATGTGGATGATCAGCTGTGACAGCTCTTGTTTGCAACACAAATGAGTGTGTTTTTGCATATTATGATATGTAAATGGAAAACTCATCTGCAGTTGCTGTGTACCAGAGCTGGAGGGTATTTTAGTACACTTGGACCAATCAATTTTAAGTGGTCCTTGGTGATATAGTTTTCCTGAAATTTTTTTTTTCCAAAGTTTTTTTTATTACGAATGTTTCTGATTTGTCTTCAATTTTTTATTTTCATGCTTTATTGGTTTGTTGTTGCTCCAGGTGCTCCTGATATATTTGTTGTTTTTTCTGGAATTGCTCAAGATGATCTGGCTTTAGTTTTGGGGTGAGGAATTTGGAATTATTATCTTTTAGTATTTCAACTGTTGTTGTTGTTTTGAGTTTAGTTCTCTGACTGGAGCAGCAATATTCATTACTTCAGTTGTCTTGGGAACAGTTATGCTTGTTTCTAAAGTGTGGCCATACAACTTAGGTAGGGCACAAATGTATGCGTTAAATGAAGGTATGATGTATTGTTTGTGGTACCCGTCTTATTTGAGAAGCTTTAGAGTGTATGACGTAAGTACATTCTACACACATTGAAGGAGTAATACTACAAAGTTCATTTATACTAATATGATCAATGAGAATCACAGACACTAAGATTGCTTTAGTCCAACTCTATTGATGCATTATAAGCCAGCAAGTAAAGCAGCTGCTTGGTTCATTCTGTGTTTACATTGTGTATAGATAAAATTGACTTCATGAGAGACATCATTGCCTTGATCGTGGTCGTGGGAACGGTGATAGGTGTGGCATTTGATGGAAAAGTAAGTTGACTTTGGGCCATGCACTTTGTGTCATCTTGTAATAAGGATGTCATGTGATGACTAACTGTTTTCAGTTTAGTCAATTACGTACACAGAATATCTTCATAATGGCATTATACATTTATAAGAGTAAGGCAGACCATTAGAGCCTTTCGTGCTATAGTGGCAAAAAGGTACATTATAAAGCTATATATTAGTATCTGTTTTAAATATTTTTTTCTACAGTTGAGTCGGATCTGTGTGTTTATTTCATCGTATCTGTATAGAGTCAAATAAGTATTGGGGCCTGGTCTGCTTGCATGTGCTCTCTCTTATCTCCCCGGTAGCCATTGCACTTGCCAGGTACCTGCTGCAGCTGTTGAAGCCACAAGTAATTTGCATTTAGTGAAAAGAAAAGTAGTTTACACATTTTAGTATGGAATGAATCCTAACAAATCTGAAATAATGTTCCATTGTACAATGGTTGGTGTGAGTGTCTCCACATCTAGAAGTTAGTTCTGGTTAATTCCTTTTTCTTTTCTTTTTTTCTTTTTTTTTTAGATTATGAACTGAACTCACTCTGTATATTTTTGTTAAAAACAAACAAACAAACAAAAACAAGTACATTTGAATAAGATATGGCTGGACTAGATCTCTAGTAGTAAGACTTCAGTAATATCATTCGCAGCAGCCATAGCTAATGCATTAGGTTTCAGTTATGTGTGAGAACTCAAAGGAATCACTTTTGCAAGGAGAGTATAATATTATAGCCAAATATTGAGTCTTGGTGATGTAGCCAAGAGCAATTATTGCAAGCATGCCAGCAAACTGAAAGCTTGTATACGAAGACTTAGGATTGAATTGAAGAGGAGTGTTTTGGTACATTTAAACATGGTGGATGCCACTGGTCTTTCAATTGCAGATACACTTACATTCACTCTGGCAGTAAATTGAGCCATATCCCCCAATATTAGTATTATTTGTACTTCTTTTGTTGGTGGTGTACAGGTATATTTAATAGAAGCATGCATTTTCCCACTGATATATGTCTTATACATAATTGGAGTTGTATCCCTGAGCTATTTTCGGGTAAGTTGTGAGCTTTAGTAGTTTGATAAATCAATAAGGTATTGCATCTTTAGACGTGGATTGCCAAAAAGACAGACACACCCGGCTTACTTCATCACAATTCACTCAGTGAGTCTTGCAAGGTGACTCTCAGTGATGACCCAAAAGAAGCCACTGAAAAGGATCGCATAAGAAAAACTTCTCTTAGGAATTCATTGAAACTAAGAGGTATGCATTTTCTATGCATGCTGTCAGTAAACTGTTCATCAACGTAACATAAAATGAGTATTAGCTCAATTGCCTTCTATACACACACACAATAATGAATGGTTAAGAGTTGTTGAAACCCATTTTAAAGACTAGACTTTCAGCATCATTGGTCATTCCTCTTTCTCTTTTCTTTCTTTATTTTTTTTATTTAGGCTTTATGGGGTTCACTTAGGCCATATAACCAGCTAGAGTTGGAACAAATACTCCATGGAATTCCAAGCCTCCCTGTAGCATACACTCTAGTCATTGTTTGCACCAGTACGGTCTATCAACTGCTGTCATAGTACAGCATGCACTAGCCTGTGTTCATAATGGATGGACTAAGATGGTATCATTTATCTTTTCTCTCTCTCTCCTCACTATTCCCTCACGTTTGTGTAGATGTGTCCAGATCGTATAGGTCAGTGTTCTCAATGACATCCACAACTCTGGAGGAAAAGATTCCACTCACCAGGAGCATAAAGGACTCTTCCACCAGATCAATTCTGTCTACATCAAGAAGAAAAGGGAGCGACCAACACACAGAAAGTAATGCTGAGGGAGAAAAGGAGGAGGAGGAGGAGGAGAAGGAAGAGGAAGAAGATGAGAGGGAGGTGATAAAAGCTGAGGAGAGGATGATTTTCTACCTCAATGGACTATCATGGGTTAGTTCATATGTAACATAAGAATCTTGCTAAATGGGTCAGGGGAAGGGGTCTTAATGGGTCATTCATTCACCCACAATGTGTCCCATGTTCACCTCACCATTCTTAATTTTATGGTAATTGTCATTTTTGCTAGCCAAAGGGATCATTTTTTATTATAAAAATCATCTGGCTCATCCAATGGCCATTCAGTCTTCTTCGCTGGTTCACCATCCCATCCTTCTACCATGTAAGTAATTATATTAGTATGCATGCCTTTTGCAAGTGGTACTTTTATCACAAGTACACAAGGAAAAAACCTAGGTTTATGTGCATAGCTCTCTGAAAAATTAAATATGTAGCCTTATATATTTTCTTATCATATAATAGGATTACTGCTGGAGTCCTCTACACTACTTCTTCACTTCCTTCTCTCCTCTCCCCATTGCTCTGCTATTACTAATTGCAGTCAAGGGCTGGAAAGGATTTTCCATAACAGTAGGGCCCATCCCCCTGCCAGTCCTCATGCTGGGAATTGGTAAGCATCACTCTCTATTAGCACATTTGATTTAAAGTCTGAAATAAAACAAAGGAAGTTTAAACATAAAGTTTTCTATGTTCTTTGCTAAAAACGATTTCCTCAACCCAACTGCTCTAACTCGTCAGAGTAATAATTAATAGGAGTTAATCTAATATCTTTTCCCTATGCATTCACCTCCAAACCTTGTAAATCATATACCAGTATGAATTCTATCCAGCCGCAATCCCATCGGTGTTGCTATTTGTGTTACTGCGTCCAAGACGTGTGCCACACTTGGGTCTGCAACTGGTGCTGGTGCCAGCTGCATTCGTCATGGCCATTGTATGGCTCAACGTCATGGCCAATGAGATAGTCAGTGTCATGAGGGCCTTTGGACTTCTGCTCAACATTGATACGGGTGAGCCTATGCTGTCTTCTGTTGTGCTTATTTATTTTGTATGTTCCCATTGCTGTCATTTATTGTTTTTTGTTGTTGTTATTTTTATTCGTAGTTCTGATTAGTGGTGTTTACTCCATTTGTTATTTGTACAATGTATGAGAATAAGTAAAATATGGGGGGTACAAAAAAAATGGAAATAAGCCAATGAGATAAATTTATTTATTTTCCTTTTTTTTTTATCTTCCAACCATGCCATGCAGCAATCTTAGGTCTGACCATATTAGCATTGGGGAACTGTGTGGCTGACTGGGTGGCAGATACTGTGGTGGCCAGAGCAGGCAAGCCCGAGATGGCCTTCGCTTCATGCTTTGGTTCTCCTCTCCTCAGTCATGTGCTTGGTCTCAGCATTGCTATGATTGTAAGATATTCATTACAAATTAAAGTATCATTTATGCTCTCTTTTAATTTTTTGTATACATAAAATAAAAACTCTTAGGAATGCAAAGGGTAGGAATGACCAGGATGGTCTGATGAAATTCACCTTTTATTTAAGTTTTTTATACCTAAGAATTATGAAGTTCTGACCCTTCATGAAGGTACATTGTGAAGGAGTTGGTAGTTGTGGGTTGTCATAGCTCAATGACTAGACCACTGGTGGCTAAAGCCAGGGGTCCTGGGTTAGATTCCCTGGCGGCAACTGAGATATTTTTCACATTTTACCTTTTTGCTTTTCTTTAGACCCCTTTAATTGAGAATGGTTCAATCTAAGAATTAATATTTGTGGTATTTTGGAATACATTATTTTAGCTACTAGTTATATTAAAGATAGCTATACTTAACTACATCAACATATTAATATGTGACTGTGCACCGGAAAATTGGGTACAGTGTAGGTCCCATTAACAATTGTTTGTACTTACACCTTCATCGGCATCCAGATATTATGCTCCTCAAGAGTTTGGTGTCATAGCCTCACCATTGCCGACAGTGACTAACATTTCAATCCCTAGACTTTTTTTTTAATACATTGTAAGAAGTAAACCATTCTTTTCCAGACATTTGTGTGCACCACATTGTGCCCGATTTTCCTATACGTGGTCATATAATATATTATAGACTTCATTCGATGAATAATAGCAATAACTCTTTCCTAGCCTATTACATGGTTCTTTTACAGGTAAAAATAGGCTTTTACAACCACGGACAACCATTTCGCTTTCATATCCATACAATGTCATATTCCCAAGTCAAGCTTTCATGGATATTTCTGGGTGTCTCTTTAGTCTCCAGTGCAGTCATCTTCCCTGCCTTCAAATTCTCCCCTCCAAGGTACCCACGTCATGCTTATTACAGGATGGGTGTGGCTATATATTACAACTTTGACTATTCTTATGCAGGTTATATGGAGTACTATTGATATGCCTCTATCTGATCTTTGTGGTATTCGCCGTTTTAGGAGAAACTCAAGTCTTACCAGTTCATTTGTAGATAATATTTATATTTATATGATTTATGTGTTGTTTTGTATGAATGCACATCTAGATTTCCTTTCTTATATAGATATACATATTGCAGCAATTTTTTTAAAAGTTTAGGAATGAAGTTGCACATTTTTGGTTTATATAAAAGCTATTGGATGACTAGTGAACAATACTAACTGTGTAAAACACATTGGTACATAAATTATAGCTATGTATGTAGCTTTATACTAGGTTTAAGTTTAATTAAAACTTAACCCAACATTTCGATTTCTTGCCGAACTCTCTTCAGCGGTCAATGTGAGGTTGAACTCATTGACCCCTGAAGAGGACTAAGTTATAATTAAACATTATATTATTGGCTGTTACAACTGAGAAAATTTGCTACATAAGTAATAGATTATGCTACAACAGTCAAAATAGCTATAACTGCACAGCTGAATTGCAGAGCTACAACATGTATGGCTATTTTGTAATCAAGGTAATCGTATTTCTGAATGCTAAAACTTATGAGCACTAGCTATGCAGTTACTCAAAATAACATCAGATGATAGATTTAAGATAGTATCTGTTAAAGTGATTTCAGCTGTTCAGTGACTTCCTTCATGTCTGCTGGAATCATCTTTAGAATTCTAACATTAGATTTCTTCTGGTCCACTTGAGTATAGCCTGACTGCATACATTAAAAAGAATATAATTGTGATGTGATTCAGTACAAATGGCGCACATGCCAGTCTAGCTATACAAAGTACCCAGGACATTAGAATACAGGCAATACTCTGTTTGTTAACTAACCACCTAGTTGGCTTTATACTTGCATCATATGCTCCAGTAAGAAACAATTAACTTTGCCACAATATCAATTACACTTAATAATATTGAATACATTTGGTAAAGTGTGATGATATATGGATATTACAATGGTGTACGTTAAATAACGTAGTTTTACAATGTGAGGAAGTTATGCTAAAACTTTTGTTCGTTGGTCAGTAATCAATATATTGGACACAACGGCAGGTCAATATTATGAGCCATAGTTGATAATTTGAGCTCGACCATGCTTTTACTTAGCTTGGCTTAGAGTCCTATAAATAGTGATACAAAAAAAGTAAGCAAGGCTGTCTTGTATAAAAAAAATTCTTATTGTTGGTCCCACCAATAATTATTTAAGTCATTTTGCTCATAAGTTGTGTTTCAGACTTGTGCTAAGTACAGGCAATTCAGCTCATGTTATCTAGTGGTGAAGCAATGGAAATTTACAATCCCAGTTGTATTTCATTAGCACATGTAAAGTAAGAAAGACATCTATGTTTAGGTTAATTTTAAAAGTACTAACCTTAAAAAACACTTTATATCTTTCTAAAAATAGCTGACTTTTAATCAATGCCTTTCCTTCTTTACTGACATCCAGAAAGTCACAAGGCTGCAAGGAAAATTAGTGTTATAACAATAAATAGCTACATACCTGCCAAAATTGATCTTACTGCAAGACCAAGAAGTTCACTTGCTGCCTGGCCCATCAATCTCACACCTTCAATCCCACCAGTACAGTCCGATAGTCCTATAAATAGATTGAAATCCGGCTCCACGGAAAACCCTTGTTCCAGTGTACTGAGGCTGGACCCATGGGAACGATTCAGTGATGGACAGTTCTGGTTCTTGCACATTGTGGCTCCTTCTGGGATGCGAAACTTACATTCAGTGCTAAAAGAAGACAAAATCTGAATATATATGATGTAAAATTGTAGTAAACCACAATAACATAATGGCTTCATGATTATTATATATTACTATACCAGTTTATTTAATAGTAAGTTGTTATATTTTCACTGACCATCTGCTGCATATGACATTGGTACTCTCTATATCCATAGAAGTTAAGTAGACATAAAGAATTCCTGTAAATTGGTTAAGGAAACTCCCACTATTTCCACTCGTGTTGAAGGAAGTAGGGAGCATGCTGTTTTCTTGCTTCTCTCTAAGTCTCTGAACAGTAAACACTTCTGAGATTCTTGAGACTGAGATAAAGAGTACATTTCTATGAGTCTTATATGATACGGGAAAACCTTGTCTTATGTGTACTGAACTGTGTTCAATAACTGTGTTGTCACATAGGAAGTGCATTAATTAAAGTGAACAGGAACAAGCTTAGGGCAGTATTATCCCACATCACCTGTGGTCTTGGTTAGCATCGAAACACGACTCAATAGCAAATCGACTTAAAAAGTTATTATTGTGTTGACAAATAAATTCCATGCCTTACTTCTTTGTATTGCTATTTGTAGGACTCTAGGCAAAGCATGTTTAAAATCAGTCAGGCTCAAATTATCGACTATGGCCATCAAATATTGATCATAGAACGACAAAAAAATATTCCACCATAACTTCCTCACATTGTAAGCCTAATAACATGCACCACTGTAATCTCCCCTTACAATTATCCTTTATCAGTGGCAGAGTGCTTTTTTGTTGGGAATTACAGGTCATTTGGACAGTCAGAGTGAATGGCTTAAATTTATAATAGTACATAAGCTACTGTTTATATAAATTAATTTAGCTAAAATTAAGTCAAAGGCTGTGTACTCTTCTAGAAAAGAAAGCCCTACTGATACTTCACTTAGCAGGAACAGCTAGATTTGTATGTACTGCAGGAGCTACCAAACAGAAAATTGAAGTAAGAGAGTAATGTAGTAGTTAGCTTATAACGCAAGTGGTCTAACTTGCACCTTGAAACACAACTCATCAGCTAAACAATTAAAAAAGGTATCGCATGAACCAACAATAAACAAATTATCGACTGACATTTATTATTGACCCCACTTACCTCTATTATCGTCCTAGTAATATACGGCATTAGATACTTGGATATGACGGTCTCTTTGCCACTACTAGAATTTATAAAAGCTACTGGCATTGAAGAAGAACTGGTAAATACAGTGGGAGTACCTATAGTCAAGTCACTCTTAGGTGAGATAGAGACACAGTGCTTCAGGATGATGCAATTGACATAATCAGAGTAAAAAATAAATCATATCGTCTTTCCATAAATCGCCGCTCATAAAGTTCAAATTTATCTTGAGCTAATATTTCAGATGCCCGATTTTCTGCAAGTCTGGTTGGTAATGTGCGCAGTGACCATCAAGAAGCAGAAGAAGCGAATGCCCGGGAACTGCATGCTTAATGAAATGCTCTGTCAACCAACCCTCAAATAAATCAGTGTTAATCCAACCTTTGTCACTAAGGCCATATATCTAGGAGAGATGTAATGCGAATAGCCCAGTCCTGAAGAAAAATGTCTACTTAAGAAATCTTGCATTCTCCCGTACCTAATGCCAGCACACTCCTTTAAGAAAACCCTTTCTCTTCAAAACTACTTAGGTAGCCTGGGGGCCTGGTCTCTTACTATGCACTACCTTACCACTTGTTCTGTCCTTTAGGGTGGTAGTTGGAACTCCATGATCTTGAGCTGCCCTGTTAATACCACTGCCAGACTCTAGTACTTTCACTGCAGCCTCCATCTGCTCATAGACCATGGCAGCCGCTTGGCAAAAGGCCTGGAAGCAGGATGTTACATCGGAGGTGACTTGGTTGAAATAATTTTATTTTTGTCAGGCTTTTTCTGACCCCTTTGCATGGCATCAGCAACTAAACGATTGAGTAACATAACAACCATTGCGTCAATTGCATTAGAAAAGACCTTACTATGTTCTAACAAAGCACAGGTATTACAAACACAGCAAGACCACTCCAGCTTATAAATACCACTGGCCTTTTCTGGAGCTTACCCACATACTTTCCGCTTATCATTGAACTCGTCCATTTCCCCCGTATTTCTATTCCAGATAGTCGGTCGATAATTGGATGATAATCGGTGATGATCGATAATTGGTTGCTTACGCTACCATCCGTCCATACATATAATGTACACCTGATTCTCAATTGTCCACCCCTAATACTGTCTCTCTCACTTTGCTCACTCACCAATTATTTTGGGTTATTTCATCACCCCAGGTTGTAGCAAATCATTATACTTTGATATGCACAGTACACTCATTTTTCATTTTTATACTGGAAATTTTTTTCACTATCTATAACTTGTTACGTTATATATTATAATATATATATATATTATTTATTTGATAATAATGAACAACATAAATAACCAAGAACACAGGTAATATGTGAAAATATTGCCCTGATCAAATTCCTGTGTATACTTTAATGCATTTCCTATGGAATAACACTTACATCACCTGCACTGACTGTGGGAGGAGCAAGAGTTTGCCAATACCTTGAGCTCCGGATTGGAAATTAAGTGTAATAAACTATACTTTTGGACAACATATAACAGCTACTTCAGGCGTATCAACAAGCTAAATTTCTATCCATGTGATTCTATCTAATTGGCGAGCGAGTGAAGTGAGCGAGACACTCTCAGGAGTAACACAATTGAAAATCGGGGATGTTTGTTTATATATGTGTGTGGATGTACGCATGTCATTTTGTACTTTGACCCTCGTGTTTTTGTGTTTGCTTCATGGTCTACCCCTTCCCATACCTCCACTAAGCAGAATCTTTTCGTTTAGCAATCCCGTATCATTCAAGGAAATTAATTATTGTCTTCAAAATTATGCAAGCTAAAGAAGCAAACAGGGGAAGAGCCAGCAAGTACTAAGTAATAAGGTTATGGACACTAACTATTTGCTCGAATTTGTACATCTGACATTCCATCTAGCTACTTAATCACATCTACCACAAAGTTTAGTCCTGAACCATTAGCCAGCTAGAAGGCAGACAAGTAGATGGATAAAGAGATGAAGTAAGTCCTCTTTCATACATGTGCATGCACCAAAGTATAATATAACTTACTATTATCAGGAGAACCATCTTCTCTTTTTTCAAAATTGTCTTCAGAAATGTCTATGGACTGAGAAAACTGAAATAGTTGATGAGCTTCTTTACAATCTAAATAATGCCCACACAGATTATTCAGTTATGACTGTACAGATGGTATCTCTGATTTTATGTAGTTTCTACTGAGGGCCTATAAAGTATAAGCAATATACTTGCCTGGATTGGTAATAATTAGAGTTTTGTTGTCACAGGAGCCAGTCATACATTTCCTGTAATTGTCTTTGGTAACTTTCACATCCACTGCTAGAATTACTGTAGTGCCAAATTTTATTTATTATACTAATTAATGGAAGGAAAAATAAATTAGAAAGGAAAGAAAGACTCTCACTGTTTTCTTTGGCAATCCATGTTTGTGCCAAGTTAATGATTTCTTTTTCCCACCTGTATATGATTGATAAATTTATTAATTAATTTACAAATTCAACAGTTAGCATATTTGTTTTGCATACATCAGAAGGATAAAGCTGGAGCAATCTTGGTCCATCAATACCACTTCACATTTTACCAATGGCTTCCCATTCTTTGAAGTCATTTCTTTTGGTTTACCAACCTAAAAAAAATAAAAATTATAGCTATCTACCTCATAAACCAACATATTTTTTACAACATAAAATTCAATATCTATATCCATTTGAGTGAAATATTCTCAACATTTTATTCTTTGTACTTACATGTCTTACAGAAGCCAAGAGACTCACATGTGAGCCATCCATCTCTTCTTGCAACAAGATGGCTGAAAGTCCTACACACTCATTCACAGGCCTCAAAGGAACATGCCCCAAACATGAAATCTCTGCTTGGTTGGGTCCTATGTACAAGGACAACTTGGAGTAGTTCTCACTGATGTTGATGACATACGGACTGGGAGTCCATGCATTCCATTTATCTTCCAACTCTCCATTGGCTTTACTCAAAATCTGACCATTTATGATCTCCACTATGAAATTGGTTGTTTACATGAAACACAAACCATATGAAATTGATCAATTACATGAATTCATACAAAGCCATCGTATCGTGATTTAGGCTTGATATCTAAGAAGTTAGGTAATACACAAATACAGCCACCTCGTCAATATTGCACCTTCATCAGCATTAAACCGACCTATGTCACACATTGTGAATGTGCTGTGGAGTCTAGAGATGAAGCCCACATCTGATCCCCAGCAAGTAATGTTGATGTAATCTGTAGGGCTGTCTCTCAGAGTGAAAGTGAACTTGAACCGCTGGCAACCAGGATCTGCAAGCACACAACATGATAATCATGCTTTACTTTATCATAAGAATACTCATAACCATTGCAACTAATATTGGAATCAAATAGAGTGTCAAGGGAGGACCCAGGCAGTGCCGAGGGATCAGCCCCTCCCCCCCTTTCAAAAAGTTTATTGAAAAATTATAATGTACAATGTACTATACTCATTATAATGCATGCTAACTTATGTTCTTCATTCATATCCAAATCATGTATAATCAATCATTGATATTTTATCCAAATATATTTGGGCCCCTTCCTGTGTTAGCACTGGATCTGCTCCTTAATTAATGTGTAGTATGCTTGCTTACATTACTTAACTCGTCCATATAATGCAGTATCAATACAACTCACTTTTCTTGTCTGGAAAGGAGTGGATGCTGTGCTTTGCCACTACAATCCCTACAATGCACTATACATGTACAGCATGAAAGTAAATAAGTACTCCTGTCCCGTCTACTGCAAGCATATGCGTGATGTACATTTTTGCACAAAAGATGTCCATATACATGATTGAAGAGCACGCATCACATGATCTTTTTATCTGCTCATGTGACCTGCCGCCAAGCTGCTATGAAATGTTATTTGACTATGAGTGTGAGTACAGTCAGCATGCTTGCTGGAGATATGAAAGAAGAGAGTCAATTCAATATTATAAAGAAATCAATGCAAATAGGAGGTGGACATTCATTCTTAGAAATGGAACCAGTTACATTATACCAAAATGCCTCATATAGCCTACCTTTTCTTAATGAAGTGAACAAGAAGGCTTGATCAAACATGATACAAAGTCTTTTTAATGCAATGAACCATTGACAAATAGGCTTCACACCTAATTATTGGGCACCCACTTCGAAGTTGTTGTTGTTGTTGTTGTTTTTTTTGTTTTGTTTTTGTTTTGCTGTTGTTGTTTTTTTTTTGCTTTTCATCCTCCACCATTCCTTACCTTTTAGTGATACCAGTTTATTGGTGAGCGAGCGAAGCGAGCGAGACACTATCAGGGGTAACTCAATTGAAAATTGGGGATATTTTTTGGCGCGCAAGCGAAGCGAGCGAGACAGTATTAGGGGTGGATAATGCAAAATCGGGTATATGTTATATGTATGGATGGCACGTATGCCCCTTAAACGCGCGCGCAGGGAACTTTTTTCTCCTAAAAACACGGCTTTTTAGGCTTGACCCCAGTTTATTCTGAAACTACAGCATTAAGCAAGCCTTACTTTATACTTAAGCTCCAAAGTGTGGGAAAATTCATGCGAAAACGCTTGCTTTTCAAAAACAAAAAGTTGATTCGACTATCACTGAATGCACACACATACTTTATACTTAAGCTCCAAAGTGTGGGAAAATTCATGCGAAAACGCTTGTTTTTCAAAAACAAAAAGTTGATTCGACCAGTTACTATGGCATTGAAGACCCTTTTCCAGACTTAATTTCAAAACTTTGCCGTTTTAGGGGGGTACGGAGTGCCGATTGTTGGTTGTCAAGAGCCATTGGTAGTCAGAATGCCCTAGTATTAATGCTAAGGAAGCTACTACTACTCGAGGGAAGCTGAGGTAAGTACGTAATTCCATATTTGTTAGCTAAATATGCAAAAATAACTCTGGTCTTTCTTTTATGTAGCTAAGAGCTTGTTGTCAACAGTGACTGGTAAATTCAAATAGTCAGAATGGCTCAAATTTGGTACTACAAAAGTTACCACTGCTCAAGAAAATGAGGCAAGACAGTAATTTTGTATTTGTGTGCTAAAATTGATTGTCTTTTGTTTTTGTAGCTGAGAGCTTGTTGTCAAGAATTCGAGGTAATTCAGATAGTCAAAGTAACTTCAATTTGATGCTATAGAAGTTATCAATACGAGGTAAGTAGTAATTTCATATTTGTTGGCTAAAATTACAGATAATAACACTGGTTTATTAGCTGAGAGCTTGTTCAAGAGTTACTGGTGATTGAGATTATCAGAATGGCAGATGTTTGATACTACAAAAGTTACCATTAATCAGGTAAGAGAGTGATTTTGTATTTGTTTGCTGAAATAAAAGGTCATAACTGCTATTATAGTATTTGCATGAACTAAACTAAAACATAGTAACAATACTTAGTTTTATGTTACCTAACTAGCAGGCTCGCTCGCCATTTGTGCTCAAGCACACCACTAGTTTATATATATGTTGGATGTATGTGTGTCATTTTTGTACTTTGACCCTAGCATTTTTGTGTTAGTTCGGTGGTCGACCCCGTCCCAAACTTCACTTAACAGAATCCTCTGGTTTATCTGTATCACCCTAGAAATCGAATTGTTAATCGTTTTGAATTCTTTTGCGGGTGCACTTAAAAGCTGAAAACCTACTGGAGTTCCATTTCTACTCAAGTTAGTGACGGTGGTAAATTCAATGTGCTCTTTGTCATGGTTATAAGCCATACACAACAGTATTTACTCGAAAATGTATTGTCCACTAGAGTAACCACATAGGTAAGTCTTGTGTAGGTATATCCAGTTGTGTGAAAGTATTGTGCGTTACAGCTTCTACTTAGCTAACGAATATCACGAAGAAAACGTCTGAATAATAGGTATTGTTTTGTTACTGTTTTTTTTTTTTTCAAATTGAAACAGTTGCGGCGAGTGGTTACTATGGCATTTAAATCCCTTTACCGCATAAACGTAATTTAAAAACTCGACATTATTTTTAGTAGCTTTGAGTGTTAGAAGTTAAAATCAATCATAACAATAATGTAGTTTTTAGGCTCGCTCGCCATTTGTACTCAAGCACATCACTAGTTATACATATTAAAGCATTCAGTACTCCACAATTTACAGCTGTATTCATGTCCACTGACTTTGTTGAATTATTTTTAGTGCATGTCTGGTCAATATTGAAACTACTAGTGACATAACATTATATATATAATATATTATATATATATACTTGTATTGATTGAGACCTTTTATAGAAAGCATATCAGACCAAACAGAACTATTTCTCTTTGTCGTCGTTAAATGGAAAGTCATGTTAGAACATTTCAATTTCAAAAACTATAGAAATTGTGCCAAGGGCTGGTAGCTCATATATAGTCAGCCTTCACTCACTTTAAATATAACTAGGCTAGCTTGCTCACCACTTATTGGAATTCAGACGACTGTCTGGTATTGAATGTACGTCCACTACTAGGGCTGTCATTTTTGGAGAACTAGTCTACCATAGCAACAAAAACTAAAACAATATCAATTGATGTCACTCTAATGTTTTACTCCACTGTACACATGCTGACCAGTAGCATTAAAATTCTATAAATTGTCTACTGGCCTAGCTTAGTTGAAAAAAAAAAAAAAAAAAATGGTAGCTGTGTACTACTACTTGGCTGCAATACTAGTTGCAAATAAATGGCTAGCTCAACATCAGAGTAAGGTATGTGACTATGATATAACAGGTAGTTTATCCTGGATATAAAACTTACCGTGTCAGCTTGGTGTGGAGTTAATTCACAAATGCATAGTTTATGAACCCCTTGCTCCATTCTCAAACCCGTCTCCTGCCGTCCTCTGCCGTTATTACTTCTAGACTGTAGCTGCGTTCTTCCCCACTGACTAACACTCATACCAGACATTCTAAAGTGTTCAGTTATGACAATTTACAAGCAAACTTTTTACATTTATCCTTAGACTTCAAAAATTTTCCCTCTCGTAGAAACCGTTGCTATTCGGGCAAAGCTGCGCGTAAAAGACTGCGCAAATAAACGGAACAACCTGACGACCTTTACCATATTTCGTGCCTTCTAACACCATTACGGACAACTCGTATGTATTCAATAAATGAAACAGGATGACATGATATACTTAAAGTAAAGATGAAAATTCTTCCATTTTATTCAGATATTGTTTGTAATACTGCTGAGCCAAGTCTTGAAAAGGTGCTTTACAATTCTTGTGAGATTTCTACAAATAACATCATAACCAATTACATACAATTAGCATAATTTCTTTAGATCACTTACAGCAGAAGTTTCGATGAAACTGAAGCTATTTTCAGAAGCAAATTTCTTCCCTTCTTCAATTGATACAACTCTTTGAGTTTCCAAATCAGTTCTGTTGCCAATTAGGTAGCCTGGTGATGAAGGCAATTTTTATAATAATAATAATAATAATAATAATAATAATAATAATAATAATAATAATAATAAAACTAAATAAACAAGGAAAAATAAACAAACTAACTAAATACAATAAATCAATTGATCTATCAATAAATAAATAAACCAAAGAAACACCCAACCATTTATCAAGTTCTCAATTAATGAACTATCACAAGATATGATTTTAGTGTGTGGATGTAACCTCTAATTCAACTTCCAGCCGCAGTTTTGCTATTTTATTTTGTGAGTAGCGTTATCAGATATAGCAAAATACAATTTGACAGACATGCTAAAAGTAAGGACTATATATACACATGCGATAGGCTCATACATACACAATGTTAAAACTGAAACATTTGCTACCTAACAACACTGACACATTAAATCTGCATACCTAGTAAAACACTCTCCGGTGATGACTTATTTGCAATCACTCTGTTGAGCCACTTGGAACACGAACTGAAGGAGCTCTGATTGGTAATGTCATAGACAATCACGGCCACGCCTGCACCATCCCACTGCACAATACACCACAAGGATAAAATATATCAAGTATACTGCAGTACAGCTAGCAGACAAGGATAGCTATGCTTTATGATTTCATATCAGTCATCAATACAATTGTAGTTCTTGAGAGTCATAGTGACGTGGTTAGGTAATTCTGTTGATTAGCTGTTTAATTTTGGACTACAGGGTCAAGTAAACTTATCAAGTTATCATTCCTTTCTTCCTCCTTGTTCTTCATCCTTTCATCATTTCCATTCACTTTCTTTCATCCTTAGTTCTTTATCCTTTATTCTTTCTCCCTTTGTTCCTTATCCCCAATCCTTTAGACTGCCAATCAACACCTTTTAGCACCCCTAGCCAAACCAGTCACCTATTTTACTGAGTCACTCAACCACTCATTTCACTTTTTTGTTTTTTCTTGTACCTGAAGAAGACCAGCAAACTTGGTCGAAACGTCGTAAAAAATTGTAAAAAATTAAAAGTTTACTTGACGCGTGTAGTCCAAAATTAAACAGCTAATCAACAGCATCAATACAATTGTTTGACTATTACATATATATTATGTACTGTGTAGATTTAATTTTTGTCTTAAATTAATGTTATGGTAAATATTTAAATTTCTTTTGAATAGTTTCCTGTGCTACAAAACCAAATGAATTTTATTTAATAACAACAACAAATTTTAAGAACATATTCTAAGAATCACATTCCACACCTATAATTCATGTAAGAGACTCAATGTACCTTAACCACAAACATACCTATATTATATGGAAATATAATAGCACGGAAAAATTGTGGTATTTGGAATAGCATGTGTGGTGTGTGAAAAATGTAACGATTGCCTGTAATGACAACAACTATGTGTAAATTCATTAGCTGAGCCCACCTGGTAAAGCATCGTGAGTATTGCTTAAGAAAAAAATGATGTCAGTAACGACCATCAATATGCACGCTGAGGGTTAATAAAGCACCAAAGGTGCAAATCCTTAGAGCTACTAATCGAGACCAATTATTGGCTATTCTAATTGGGTATCAATATAGCTCAAGCAATTAAAACGCTAGATGTAAATGCTGTCTTTGTAAGAGAAGCTAAGACACTCACCAGTATTTATTTTCAATGGGAACCTCCACTTCCAGCACTCTGTTAACTTCCCCGCATAAAGCAAAACTACCGTGGGCAGCAAGAAATTATTTACTCACATGATAATGATGTGACGATAGGAGGTGTTACCCTCAAAAGCTAGTACCTACGCGGAGCTGACAGCTTTGCACTTTCCCAAAAATCAGCTGAAATTAACAATAGTAGAACAATAAAAGGTCTTAAATCGTCATTCTGAGTAAGTTCATACCTAAACCAACGGTTAATTGTCAGTAATCTCCAAAATCAGAGCGTGACAGACAAACAGACAGTACTTCTCGCAAATGCACACTGAGGGTTAATTATGTAAAAATAACTAAATCCAAAAAATGTATGTAACAGTAATTATAATGCTTTCTACAGACTATTTTATTCTAGCAGAGAAGATGGGTAAATTCATAATAACTCACATGCTGCTGGACAAACTCCAAGAAAGTCTCCTTCCCAGCACAGTCATAAATAAAGAATTCCTTCAATAACAAAATAAAAATAATGTATAAGAAGTAAATGCACTACACCATAACATATACAAATACAAACTAACACCTTCCCACCCTGTACCATCTCCATCTCCCTCCCCTTCCGCTCACACACACACACACACACACACACACTACATACAAGTCAGTATATTGCAAACTAACCACAGTCGCATCCGTATCTGGAATTTGAACTGACTTCACTATTATCTCAACTCCAGTGTTCTGAAAGGAGGGGGAAAAAAGATAACTGTTGCAGGAAATAGTTGATGATTCCTTACCATTTGGTATAATTTAGGAAATTCCGAGCCATCACTGGAAAAACGTTTAGCAATAGCAGTTTTGCCAACTGCACTATCCCCTAGAGAATTGACACACAAAATGTAAGTATTAGTACAACTTGGAATACAAAAGAAAAGAAGGATGCTATCTGCCTAAGTTTAAGTTTGCTCATGGCAAGTCTTGAGTAGCCAAATTGTTTACCAAGTACTAATTGTTACGTGGGAGAAGGAAAGGATCTGGGAACACACCATACAACAATTTGTCTGTAGCACCACAAATTATCAAATTTTCAACACTTACAGAGGCAAAATATGGGCCGAAGGTAAAGTACAGGTCATAAAGTACTCATAAAATACTCATATCCTTTTAGTAAATTAGAGTAAAAATATTCGTACTGATTTAAACACTTTTCATTTCTACCTTAATACTACTTTTGAAGTACTTGTAGCTAGCCTCATAACATATCATTAGCAAGCAGTCACATGCTGCTAAAGTGCTAAATGTCATCAGCTTCTTACCAGCTCTATTAGAATATCAGGTGGCCGCCATTTTGGTAAATGCAGAAGCAAATTATTTCCTCTCTCTCCAGACATTATTCATTATTTCCAAAAGGCCAATGAAAAGCATACTGCATTTAGCCCAGTTTCAAGAAAATCAATCATTATGTACTTAAATTGGTACTTAATTACAAGACCACCATACTTGTATTATACAAGTATCAGTCACGAATTTGAGGTATTTTGGGGTCAAGTTTTAATTAACATTATCTTGGCTTTTGTTACTGCTCCTCATGTTTAGGTTCCGATTCTCAAGTTTTACAGAATAACTCAATTCTTGGGACTTTCAGTGAAGGGGTGGGGTGCCCAATTGAAAGGATAGCAGTAAGCAGTTTAGACTATCCTGAATAGCAGCTTAGAAAAGGATACCCTGAGCTACGTTACTTGAACTGACCAGTTACTATTATCTTACAGCTACGAACCTATTCAACGAAAGCGCACCCTTTAATGACCCGACCACTCTGACTCTACGCTTAACTTACCTACTAGAATACACTTCGCCCTGAGAATAAGAGGCATGCTTTAAAGTTGGCTCCTTTTTCCTAGTTACTATAGTAACACAAGTCAAATTCCGATACTTTACCAGGCGCCCGGTCATGCCATGACTGCGGTAATTTTTTTCTTTTAATTTTCTTTTTCATCGCATATGTTTTGCCTTCTTTTTCATTTGATTAGCAAAATATATATGTATGTATATAAATTAAAAAAAGGTCCTTCCTACGAGCTTCCTAGTTTGTGGGAAGGCCTTGGTATGATAAGAGGCTCAGAATTCTCAACAGTAACTTCATGAGGCATTCCACGAAACTCATACCTCACTCTCAGGTACTTCTTCTCTCCAACACAGGGATCATAAAATCCATGAATATCCACTTTGCTGGTCTCATGAAGAATAAGCTTAGAGTCAATTACCAAGCACTGCAATGGAACACGAACATCAATGACTTTTAGCTCCTCGTCATATTCTCCTGGCTGGCCTTGATCAAAGAGTTTTCCATACCATGCTTCAACTATTAACAAGCCGTGCCTGGCTTGCTCAGTCGTTACTATCCTTTCACAAGTTTCTTGCATCAGTTCAATGGCAGATTCTGCTCTGACTTTTTTCTCTGCCAGTTCTTTGGATTTATCTTGCTGCAATTCCGTCTCATCATCAAGCCAAGCGTTCTGAACAGCAGGTGTTAGTGACACTGCCTTGATGCAGCCGTAGATGGCCAATGGAACAGACATGGCATACAAAATGGCAGTAGGCCGCACAAATTCTGACAGTTTGATCTTAACACCAAAGTTCATGAATGCCCGACTTAATTTCAACTCCAAAAACGTCCCAGTGGTGGGATTCAACACAACCGAGGCTCCAATGGTGGTTAAATGTGCAATTTTATGCACGACTCCATACTTAAAATTCAAACCATTGTTTCCCATTTTCATTCCAACACGAAATATATACTTCGGAATTGGCTGGTACAGAATGCTTCCTTTCACACTGCCCCCTTCTTCATCTATAGCTATTTCCCCAGCATAACTGACAGTCGATGACTGCTGGTGTACAATCGATAACTTAGAAGAATTGCCCAATACAGATTGCTTGATAATCCCGATTGTAGATGGTGACAGATTCTTTCGGAAAACACACATGCCTGAAAACGGTATTCCGTAGGGCATGACTACAGCAGATCCCAGGAATGTTCCCTTCACTCCCCAACCAAGTTCCCGCTCAACCTCAACACTCAGCCCAGGCTTCTCGTTGGCTAATAGTGACAGTATGACGCTATTCTGAAGTGAAAAGGCATGCTTCAGAGAAAAGTGAAGTCCACTCTCGCATGACCACCCGCCTTGGGGCACTAGACTGAATTGGTTAGTCGGTAACTGTTTTGCCATTCCTAAGGCAGTAACTGTGCCAACATCTGACTTAGTAATGGCACCACTAACAGATTGATGAAATGACAATCCAGTCAATTTTATTGGCATTTCGTCATCGTCATCATCATCATACATTGATTCATAATCATCTTCTTCAGTGGAGTCATCACTGCCAGTTCCATCCACCATTTTGGTGGCATCAAAAGTTATATTGAAGTCCCCAGTTGGGTTGCTGTTCTGTATGTATGTTCGCTCTTCCCACAATGCTCTGAGCTTTTCGTATTCATCCAACAACTCCTTTGGTACAGCAGTCCTCTCCACTATAGCCATGTCTTCAGCAAGACCTACTTTCCCTCTCCTGTCATAGATTTCTCTCAGCCTTGAATCACTGAGAACCCTGTACGCTTCCTGAATTCGAGGGAACATCTCTGCTGCAACGCTTTGCCTGTGTTCATCTTGGTATCGGTCTGGATGATAAATCTTGCAGAGTCGCCTGTATGCTCGTTTGATTTCTTCTAAGCTGGCATTTTTGCTAACATTAAACAAAGAGTAGTATTCTAGTGATTGTTCCTCATCTGTAAATGTAGGGATCCCCTCCTCTTCTGCCATCTGCAGGTAGAACGATTCAGCCTTACAGCGGACGGTTTGGAAAGGATGGCCAAGTAAGTGGGCCCATTTTTAGGTGGGCATTAAATTGCGTAGTTTCCACTTTGACCTCACGTTGTTAGGTGCACTTAAATTCGAACATATCAATCGTAAACGGTCTCTACGACACTTCGGTCATGGCCTCCCGCCAACAATGGAGCAGCTCACCTTCAGCTGCTACAAATGTGGCTGGTCTGGGGGTGGTACAGTCAAATGCGCAGGATGAATATGAACAATATTTAATCATGTTGCAGAGAAGAAATAGGTAAAGTTATAATATACAAATAGCTATAACATAACTGATTTGCTAACTATAGCTAACTAAGACAGAATTTTAGATTCCATAGTAACAATTTGATTGAGGGGTTGAGGTATAGGGAATAAAATACATAATGACTTATTTTAGCACATGTATGCCACCAGCTGGGGCTTCTTACCCTTTAAAATAATAACGAGAATCAATTTAATTATACAGACTGTTAAAGAAACTTCGGCAGAAAGATAGCCACCAGATAGAAATGGAAAAGCGTGAGCAAGGATTTGCTTTGTATGTTAATGGAGCTAACATTACAAGAAAGCAACAACCAGCAGCAGGGAAGTCATCGACAGTACGGCAAAACAGACCAAGCAAAACAGCAGGTACCTTAACCACTTCCTTACGTTGTACTACATAAAACTTATAATATTAGCAAAAGCCAATATTGTTAATTAAAACTTAAGTTTTAATTAAAATATTGGCAGTTAGAACGAGAACGTTTGCTATTACTGTATTGTAATTATTTCAGCTGAGAATGACTGAATTACATAAAACTTCTTTCTTTCTTTTTTTATAAAGAAGGTAATGGTGACAGTGCTAAAGTCGAACAAGGCTCCATTAGAGTCAAAACAGCTCCAGTAAAGAGAAAGAGCTGGCAAGTGAGTGATTTTGATCTGAAAACGGACGAAGGAGAGCTTCATATGGAACCACCAGGTAAGTGGGAAACAGTGTTTATTCTTATCACAGCATTTTATTTCATTTCAATAGGCGCCAATACTGAGCATTATAGTGATGATTTTGAGTCATATGATCCTGGAGGAGAAGTGAAGCCTCAGAAAGAGGATGGACCGGACATTACTGTCAGTGTGTCTACTAGTAGCTCCATTGAAGATGTGTTTTCAGTTAGTTTTGAAGATATTTCAGCACTTAGGGAGAGTCTTGAGTCGGACGCTGCGATCACAAGAAGTATGGTGAGTTTATGTACAATATACCAGAACTATGAATACTGCAAAAATTGTAATATTTTCACTTTTTTCTCTCGGTGTCTTTCATTTCTTCATTTTTAAAAAATCAGATTGATTCTTTTTGCTCTGATGATGAAGTGAATAGTGAAGAAGAGTTTGATAAGTCTGGAGGAGGATGTGAAATAGAGGAAGTTGAAGAGGAGTGTTTGGAAGAATGTGGTGGAGAAGACAATGGGGCAGAGACAAAGGAGAACACAGAACAAAGCAAGGGTAATCCAATTAAGAAATCTTTCCTGCTGAACAAAGAGAGGAAAATTATTTTAGAATTTGGGAAACCAGGCTCGAAACCTGACAAGCAGGACATTTTAACTTCCAACAATGGTCTTCAATCTGAGTCTAAAAGTTCTATAGTTTCATTAGAATCCTTTAGCACTGTGAGGGCAAAACCACTTACTGTTACTTCAAAGAAAGTGGAAAAGACAATTATTTCAGCTGAGAACATAGCAGAGTTAGTAGAAAAAGCACCCGTTCAGAAGCATAGTGTACCTTCTACACCTTCAGTAAAGAATGAATCAAAAGATGTGGTGGACAGTGAATTAAAGAACTCAGATAAAAAGAAAGACAAACCACAGGATCAAATGGACAGTGCAGTGAGTGCCTTGAAAGCAGCACTTGTTGTAGACTCCCAGCATGAACCACAAGCCATTAAGGAAAGAAGAACAGCACATGATCAGCGAAAACAAAAGACTGAGACAACAGTTGACAGCCGGATAAAACCAAAGTCAGAAAATGTGTTGATGGAGTCAGGTCAGGTGTTTACTACAGGAGATGGTGGTGGTGGTGGTGGTAATTCAAAGTCTGGCCATTCCAGAAAAGTAAATCTTGATGGATCACTGACGGAAAGAACTTTGAAGGTAGTCACGGAGAAAGTAAGACAGATG
>WLWD01002624.1_pt1 | contig 27858 bp, 21 predicted proteins | sample 6712731 | NCBI WGS metagenome assembly WLWD01 (sample SAMN12718690, study PRJNA576275) | sponge metagenome | isolation source: marine sponge | host: Mycale hentscheli | place: New Zealand: South Island, Marlborough, Capsize Point | collected 2014-11-01
TATTAAGTGGAGGAATCAATTGCTACCTCAGAATTATTTATTTTAATTGCTTGCCATAGGGTGTGGTAACTGTAGCACTGTTAAAATCAACCCAGTGACATAGGTAAATACAAACCAAACAACTTTTAATACCTTTTGTCCTGCTATTTGATCCCAATAATTATAAAAAGGTTGTATTTTAAAGTCCTAAGGAACTTTTACATAAAAATTAATGTGGAGAGTCTCCAAAATATTGAAGAGAAAAAACTCAAAAAAATTGAATTTCTTTTTGGACACTTCAGGTGAAACATATGTCTTCCTTCATTCAATACAAGTCTTCTTATAATATACAGCAGCAACCTCTACAACACCACAGAGTGTTACATTGCAGCTCTTTTAACTGGTTCTGAAGATTTTTTTCCAGGGAACATCCCAAAGAAAAGTTAACTGAGTAGGAAGTAATAATTAAAAAGAAGCTATCTGCTTTATTTCTGATCACATAATTTTTTATGAAGGTGAAATTAAGTATGTACTTGATAATATAGCACAGCTTAATGCATACATAATATTCATGTATTTGCATTGTGAAGTTCCATGGTCTAATAATATTAGAATACAAATCATTTTAATGTTACAGAAATTAAAAAAAATAATAATTTCTTACTTCTCCTTCCTCTACATTTTTCCCAGCATTCTTGTAGAGTCTCAAAGTTGTTAGCATTCCCACGGAGTCCTCCATAAATAAACATCTCGCACTTTGCCGTTAATATGTTGTAGTAATATCTACGGAATGCTGCTCTACAGGGCCCAACCTCTTTAGGCAAAGCACAGATCCAATCGAGTGCCCTGCAGCTCTCATACATAGCAAATACCAACAAAATGGTTACTGCTAGTTACCCATAGATCTAAAGTGACCCTACTGTGGTCTATAACTCTGAGACAAAAAATATAAGTATATTTTGTCAGATAAAGCGTTACAATTTAATTAGCTATAGCAGATCGCCAGTGGCAGCACGCTCCGAAGCAATTGATTCTCAGCTCTGATCGTATTTAGTGGGGGATGGTGGTCCGTGGAGCGCTGCCTGGAAACTAGTGAGCATTACTGAAGCTTATTTTCTTTTAAAGTTTTCTGTACTAGCTACCCTTCGTAAATTTTTAGGAGTAAGATGAGATTTGCTATTCTAAAATATTTATACCTGATCTAGGAATGCTTATAAACTTCAAAGCTCTAATAAAACTAACAGTGCTTGTCTTAGTTTTCTTTGTTTTTATTTATTTTGTGAAGTAAGGAAATTTTCAATAATGAGATTTTTATGTCTGTTCCACCCTCTTTACTTATCTATAGCACTTTCCTGTGCCCACCATTCACTTTCTCGCTATCTAATTACGTCGGCCTCTTGGCTGGATGTGTGGCTACTAGAAGTGTCTTAGCTCCACCCACTCTGTGAACAGGCAATTTTTGCACACCATCTGGTATGCATCACTGCACTCTGACATAGTTTTCTCCCTGTACTTGTACATATAATTGCTATTAAGACTAGCCCCTGAAGTTATATGACCTTGTAGTAATGATGTGTGCAACTGTTTCATTAAACAAAATGTTGTGTACATCCAAAAAAAGTCAGTTAGCTTGAAAATGTTTTAAACTATACATTTAACTAATTATTTGACTGTATACAATGTAACAGATTAAAAAAAAATTATTGAGAAGTGCATGTGAACTTTATGTACATGGATTCACATTTGTTTTATTCCACTAGTAGCCATTTACCAGTTTTTACCTGGTCATTCTGATTATCTTCGCCAAAGTGGTTGTGTTTAGCACTTTGTTAAAGCAAAAACAACAAAAAACAACAACAACAACTTCAACATTAATGTATTGTGATCAATACGCTTTTTGTTAGCTCAATGTTAATTTAGTTGTAGCTAAATATCTTCGAAAGTAATCTTATAGTCTCAGCCACGAAAATAACGAACCCTTACAACCACTCTGCCATTCGAAACAAAAAGGTGGTCCTCTTATCCTCATGGTCATTACCAAAACTGGGGTAGACCAACATTTTTAAGACACCAGGAGTATTCAGGACAGTTGGCAAGTATGTTATGGGTATTTGATGGATACTAACATTGACATTCTTTTTTTTTTTTTTTAATTTCCTTCATCTCCTTTTCTTCATGTTTCTCCCAAATGTCTCTTGCCTAGTTTGCTTGCTATTAAACTTTCTATTTTACCCTCTTTTTTATGCCCAAATTTTAAGTTGTTATCAACTTCCTTTATCCTGAATATTAACAATGACTAACACATAATAATTTGTGCATTCCAGAATTACAAGCCACTTAACAGTAGCTCATTGGTGGATATGCTGTACATGAGTTAGTGGCGGTGGTAAGTTAATACACTATTTATCGCAGTTATAAGCCCTACACAACAGTATTTACTTGAAAATTCATTGTCCACTAGACGAACCACGAAGGTAAGTCTTGCGTAGGTATGTTCAGTTGTGTGAAAGTATTGTGCGTTACAACTACTACTAAGAATATCACAAAGAAAAAGTTTAAATAAAGTGACTTGATTTTGTTGCTTCATTTTTAATTCAAACAGTTGCGGGGAGCGGTTACTATGGTATTGAATCCCCTTTACCATATAATACATCATTTAAAAACTCGACTTTATTTTAGTAGCTTGAGTGTTAGTAGTTCAAAATCAATCGTTTAACAATAGTGTAGTTTAAGGCGGCTCACTAGCCACTTGTGCTCAAGCACACCACTAGTGATAGTGTGCTTAAAAATTTGCAAAAACTGAAAATGTCTCAAAAATATAATTGACAATAGACATAAAGTGTGTGGCTATAACAAAATAATTTTACTTAATACATTATAATAACAGCAATTAATTAGCTACTTTCATCTCTTTATTGGTTAGCAAACATTATAAATTTTGCAATTTCAGCAGCAGTTACCGTAGGGCGGGTGTTTTGAATGGAGAGTAGACAATCATTGTAAGTTACATCAGGTTCAAGGAGCTGGCTACTGGGCACATCCGTCCACTTCATTTCAATGGTGTATGAAGTAGAGGCAGGATAGGGAGTGTAAAAGTAAGTTGAATCGCTTGATTTTGGATCCTTAACCTTCCGAAAATGCGTGGCACTCTGAATTTTGCGAATAGGCCACATCAAAGACTCTCGAACAATTACTTCAATGTCTGCTCCAGAATAACCTTCGGTTAGTTGGCCTAATTTCATACAATCGAGATGGTTAACATTATTTTTTGTATTACGGAAGTTATTCTGGAACATCTCCGTCCTTGCCTCGGTGTTTGGAAGATCAATAAATAATTGTCTATCAAAATGTCTTACAACATCAGCATCCAACTGCCATGGTGCATTTGTTGTCCCTAAAACTACAACACCATTGTTATCTTGCCTCATCTGATTCAGAAATTCTCTCTTTAAACGGGTCCATATATCATTGAAAGATAAAGGTCGATTCAGGAACAAATATTCTAAGTTTGTGATGAAGATGACTGCAGGCTTATTGGCTCTAGCTGTGTCAAATAGTAGTTTTATGACTCTTTCACTTTGACCTTGATGGCAACTCAGAATGTTGGAAGAGATGGAGAAGAAAGTGGAACCAGACTCAGTTGCAGCTGCCTTGCATAGCTGGGATTTCCCAGATCCAGTAGGCTATAAAGTAAAATACATTTGTGATCAAGCTTATGAAGGTTCAATATTGAATTAATGTGGATTATACTATTGTGGCTTCTAATACTATGCTAAAATATAGTACTGATACCGGTATTACTAAAAAAATACTGAGAAAACTAAAATATGTGTATATACATAGCTAAAGTGTAAATGTAAATTAAGTGACTACTAATTGGTAACTAGCCTTACCCCATAGAGAAGAACTCCTCTACATGGCTGCATATTTCCTGAAATACATAATAATAGAACAAAGTCAGTTAATTAAAATTATCCAATAGAAAGTATCAATTCTTGAGTTTACCCCACAGCCAAAATATGTGTTTGTAATAGTACAAAAATGTCATCAAAATACTATAATATACAAGTATATTATATAGCAGAATGTGCAAGACAGTTGAAAATATTTTTCCACATCTATGTATGTGACCACAAATAGGAAATTCAAGTTTAAGATAGTGTGCATAAACTTTGGGAAAAGATCAATTTACGTCTTAAAGTGTATTAAAGAAAAGCATGCAGGTTGAAATGGGTAAGGTGTGTCCATCGGTAACGGTAAAAGTTACAAAATTGAGAGCTCGATATGTGGATGCTGACGAATGTGCAAGCGCAAAAAAATTGATGGGGTCCACATTATGTCCAATATCCTGTGCATAGTTACAAGTTATGAAGAAAAAAAGAATGATAACAAAAAAATGAGAATTAAGTTGATAATAAATAATAATTGAGAATAATGATAGTATACCTTTGATAAATTACATACGTCTTGATTATTTAATGGTTACTTTATAATTCATAGCTATTTTTACCTTTGTAAATATGAGGAAATTTGGCTGGGAGTATGAGCGTCTCTTTCAAGCTTTCTTTGGCTGCAGTTAGACCAGCTATGTCATCCCAGCGGACCTTGGGAGTAGCAGCTGCTTTTATTCTTACTGGTTTACTGGCATTATTGTCCACCACTAATACACAAAAACAAATGCAGTCTCTGACATCATTTAGTTACTGAAAATACTAACCTTGCTGCCTCCTTTTAGGAACACTTGAATTGGCATTAGCTGCAGTAGCTTTTTTTCTAAATAAACATTTATAGCGCATTAATTGATACATTGGGGCCAGGAGATGAAAGAACAATTTTAAATTATATTGCAAGTATATTTAAAGTCAACCAAGATGCCATTCTTACTCAGAGAGAGATGAAATATCTCATTTCTTTTTCAATTTCTGTTGTTGTTGTTTTGTTTGTTTGATTCTTCCCATGATCGGGACTATCTAGCAAGTGGAAGATTTGTCCCTGTAGCGAGTAATCTGCTGACCACTTTCAAGTAGATTCTTGAAAGAGTAAGACCTACTAGCAGGTATCCATCAGACAGAGTCCCTGGACGAAAAGCTGGTCAACAGATTGCTGCACCACACGTCTTCCCGTGTCAATAGACTTAGTGAGGGTTGCAAGGCCTCACGTATTCTTTAACTATCCAGATCCTCTATATACAATGTGTCTTGCCTTCGAAACACGTTCTAGCTAGTTTCAATTACCCTCAGCTAGACAGACATGACTGAACTAATATTGTAAGAAAGATCCAAGTCGGATATAGCAGTAAGTAACTGCAACGACTGATACGTGGATGTACGAACAAAACTGAAACACTAAGAATTAATCTTAAAAGAGTAAACATGACAACATACTGTATAAACAATAAAATGCTCGTGTTTGACGAACATTGCCAAAGATCGGTGACTGTGTAAGCGTACTGAGCATGACAAATAATTTTAACGAGTATGATGACGGTTAGAGTAGGAAAAGTTATTGTTGAGATATTGAAGCATGAACATCTTATGAGGCCTCATTACAATAAAAAAAAAAAGAAGAAAAATAAAAAGAAAGAAAAAACAGCAAATATATAATATATTATTATATAGACTTGGCTTTAAAATATTTCGCATCTATTGCATTAGTGAATAGTGATAGCCAACTGCACGTGCCAATTAACATACCAGGAGTATTTTAAGTGGTGTCCACCTTCCTCATTCACTAACAGATTTCTAACCACATGCATCGCACATTAAGAGTGCTCATCCTCCTCACACTACTAGCCATATTAGTGTATTCCCATAACATACTTGCTCTTATCTGACTTGGCCGCTTGGGTTTCTTCCTGTATCTTTATTGCCAGTTCTAGAGTTTCCGTGTACTTTTTCCTGATAGCATCTCTTGTTTTTTCATCAATGCCTTCAGCTGTATGTTCATACACAAATAATGCCAACACAACATAATGGAGGTAATATGTAACATCTAGTCACAGAAGAATACCACATAAAATAAAGCACTAAGGGTGCGAATCCTCAGCATTACTATAAATTGGCTAGCTATTATTAAGACCAAAAGAATAATTTATTTGGAGTAGTATCAATATGAATATGCCAATATGTAGTTCATGCAAGTCGATATGTAAATCATGAGCAAGTCTATATGCAACTCATGCAATGAAACAGTAAGCATTAATCCTGTCTTCATAAGAGAAGCTTAACATGCATGTAACATTCACCTCACCAGCAGTTTCAACGGAAAACTCCGAACACTCGCTAAATGACTGAGAATACAGCGTAATGCAAAATTATCGAGGACAGCAAAGTAGTTATGTAGCTACTCCGAAACCAGAGCACGATTGTATTACTTTAAAAAAACTATCTTTTAAGAAAACAAGTCAAAATCTAGCCCATTAAAGAGACTTAAAATATCCGGTGCAACATTTTGGTGTCTTTGAAGGCCGCCATCTTTGAGATAAGCTTTTTGTTATGCCACTAATACATGCTGAGTGATAGTCATTTAATGACCAATACTAGAAAATAAGAGTTTTTTTCTCCATTTAGCAGGTTAACATCATCTCAATTACATTTATGATTTAATATTGATTTTACCATAATATTATTATAATTATGAACGACATACCCTTTAATGCATTGTAGCAGCAGTCAATTGCTGAATTATATAATTGAAGGGATTCAGAAAACTTTCCAGTAACATGAGCTTCTTCCGCCTTCTTGCATAAATCATCAGCTTTCTACACATTTGTACATTTAAAGTACTCTGCCACAAGTGACGCTTGATGTACTAACTTTCACAAATTAGGAAAATATTAGCATTGCATTGTTATTGTCCTCTACCGACCAGTGATTTAACTGCATCATCCGCTCTCTTTCTCACTTACTTTTCTTCGTGAATACACTCACAACCGTTGTCGTTAGTGCTGACAATGCTTTGCTGACCGTTCTAATGACATTTTGTCAACCCAGCTCATGAATTATTCACAAATACACACCACTGTCACCATTGATCATTGTCGTCAATACTAAGAGATAAGTATATTGCAGATAGTATTATTAAACTCTATGAGGTAGGTAGGCTTTTCTATGTACTGCTCACAAAATGCCAGAAAAAGTTTTTTTATACTTATGTATGACAGCCGGTGAGTAGGTTAAAAGGGTAGCAACATATCTATGAATGGTTATTGAAGAATAATTGAATAGTTGTTGTAGTGTGCAATAATACACTGCATAATGTATAAAACTGTAGCCTAGTCAATGCATTGCTTGATCAAGTTTATAATGGAAAATCCTGTGCACACTCAAAGTGTATTGCTTTCAGTGTTTGAAATAATAAAACAAAAATTCCAGATCAACCACAGCCTAGTCTCAGCAGCCATCAATTTCATTATGATCTGCATATGTGACTAATATGCTACCTGTAAATCCAAACAATGTATAATATACAGCCAATTAGTGCAAGTATCCCTAATTCTGATAGTGTTATTTATCACTACACTGTTGTTCTAACAAGTTCAAGAATTTAATTTAATCCTCATCTTCTTCTGTTATGATTTTAAGCAAGAACCACATGAGGATGTAAGCAAAAGACTCCAAATAATAGCTTATTACCTCCTGCCAATATACAGACGGAGATTTTAGTATTATTTATTATTGTTCTCCATGATAACATTGCAATGTTCCCCAGCAAGTCGGCGGTGATACTGAAAGGGTATTGCACAGAAAGACTAAACAACAGGGACCACTTCTGAATATATATTACTTCCATTGGAAGTAAATACAAGGATCCTGGAGTCAATAAAAGTATAGAGCTCGTAGGTATTGTTTATTACAACAACCTATGAATCCACTGTAGCCTCATCAGCTAACAAAAATTGCTTACAGGTGAAGATATAATTATACAATGTCATTTTAAAGTCATCTGTTTGAGAATAAAGAAATTTTTGTTGTCTTGGCTTCTTGTAGTTTTTGTGTAAGTCTGTTAAAATAAACTGGCTGACTTTACACACACATGCACGCATCCACATAAACGCACACAAATGCACAAACACACATACTTAGATCCATAATATTGTATTTGACAAAGAAATGGTTTATGGCAATATTAGATTTGAGAATTCATTTACATCCACTAAATAATTAGTGCAGAAAGACAAGAGAACGTAATTGTGAAAAAGAGACTTATGTACTATACATCAAATAGCTAGTCTTACCCAGAGAACTTGTTTGTGATAAAAAAATATCCACATTAATTTTAAGTTCATTTGCTGTACTTTTTGTTTTAATTGACTTAACCTGATACAGCCTAACCCGTAACTAGATCTGTTATTATATAGTTAGGGTTATAAAAGACTATGAGCTAGAACTTAGATGAATACTAGTAAACTTACGCTCAATATTGCGAGTCCTTTAGCAGCTTTTGCTTCTGCACTCTTAATTCAGGGAGCGAGCGAAGCGAGCGAAGCTGACTCTCAGTCGTGTTCAATTGAGATTTCAGATATATATATATATATATGTAGGTATGTATGCGTACGTCAAAAAAATTCGCCCGCGCTTCTAATTACGTAAGTTAGGTAAAGCGTTTACAGTTCCGGTATTTTTCAATTAACGAGCACGGAGAATCAACTAAGTTTCAACCAAAAAGTTTATAGCTACTCTCTTCTTGGCGAAAGACTGAATGGCAAATTGTCAAGCTGCGCTTCTTTGCCACTGCGTTCGAAGTTTATTAGGTAATTCTGTTATTGTTAACTCTTCATGCCTAATCATTGCTATTATTTAGCGATTTCCTTCACAAATTATCTTTACCTATACTCATATATTTACTCGCTCGCCATGCATTTGCGCTATTCGAGCGCACCACTAGTATTTCCCATGTTAGTAAGCCTAAGATTAGCGGGACTGATCTGAATTAAAAGTCCGCACCGCACAGTTGTTTTTGTCGCATCCAGTACGGTGCATGGCACCACGACCCGCCCACAAATTTTTTTCCCGCTCACCAGACTTCCTAGCAACCAAGGTAGCAACCGACTAATAATCAGAAAAAATATATATTTTTAACACACCAAGTAGCTTATCACGTGCACCACAGTCTTATCACAGTTGAAAGAAAAATGCGAGGAGGAGCTATAGCGCTGGTTATTTCACCGGCTTTAAGCGATTGTTGCAGCAGTTTAGCAGTGCTTTAGGAGAAGCTGGAACCTATGGGAGGTGATCACTGCCAAAATTAGTGCAACATTTGAATGGTGCTCCAAACTGAATAGGAGTGCTGCAGACTGAATAGGAGTGCTATGAATATCATTAAGTTGCTGCACGTCAGAATAGGAGTGCTATGAATATCATTAAGTGTTGCACATCAGAATAGGAGTGCTATGAATATCATTAAGTTGCTGCACAGAATAGAAGTGCTATGAATATCATCAAGAACTCTGAAACAAAATTGGGCCCTACTTTGTAAATAGGAGTGCTATGAATATTCTTAGGACAGCCACACTTCTATGAATATAATTTGAAATAATGAATATATTTATACTGTACTTGAACTTCAACTTGAACTCCATTATTGTGATGACATCTTGGGCAATATCTAGCGTTTTCAGAATTATTAGTGACTTGGATGTTTATAGAGATGGAAGATCTCTTTCTTCAGATGCTATTGATGCATGGTGCTTATCACTAGAATTAGTGTTTCGTGAACTAATTGTTCAGCAGACTTTTGACAGAAGTGATCAAGATATTGATGAAGCTTGTGAAATTATAAGACGAGTGGTAAACAACATACCACAAATATGTATTGCAATAGTACACAGAGTGCTAGAGTGCAATGAGAGGTTTATTAAGTTTACATTAATTTACAGCTCAGCAGAATCAGTCATATTCATGAAGATATTTAAACATGTTCGTTATACTATGTACAATCTAATTTTGCATGCTCATAATAAAAAAAAAGTGTATTACAGAAAGCAAAATTGGTGGCTAATATTGAAAGCAAAATGGGTTTCACTTAGGTATTAAGCATAAAAGCAAAGCAAAGTAGATATAAACTCTAATTGAGAATGATGGTGGTAGCCATAGATGAAATTAGAAGCACTTAGGTAGCTACATAGCTGAATTAAGGCTTAAGCTATGTCTCAAGCTAAATAGTATTTATTTCGGAAAGAAAGTCAAACCACAGTTCATGCCATAGTTACTGGTGTGATTAGGAGGAGAATATAGCCAAAGCATAATTTTGGTAGATATTTTGGTAGCTAATAACCACATTAGAAATTAATTATTCTACACCGATGAAGTGTGCCCATTTGAATAGATATGCTCAACTATTTTAGAGCCATTCCATTTTTTATTCTTGAAACTTTTAACTTAGCTGGCTATTTTAATTCTTGATGTTTTTTTAATTTATTCCAACAAATTTTGTTTATTACCGAGTCCCTCTTTCAATCTTACTAGCTTTGCTTAATAGTAATAATAATAATAATAATAATAATAATAATAATAAAATAAAGTTACTATTTGAAGGGTACACTGAAAACATTTTAGGATATTTCGAAATTTCCTATAGCTATAGTCTCAGGATAGGGGAACTATTTTTACTTTAGACTTTCCTATAGCTACTTTTCATACACTTGGCCTGCACAATATCAGGATATGTCAAGTATTGTCAGTTACAGTGCAGTTTCCCCTGTACTGACTTCAGGATGTATGGGATTTTTAAGCAGGACGTGGAAAGAAAACAAACTACATTGGCAGTTGGGGGTACCTACTTTTGAGGAAGTAGCTAGCTGGTACATTTCTGCACTTGGCATCTTACTTCTGCAGCTAGCTATGTTGATCATTGAGCAATTTTTTACAGGCTTGGGTGTGGTCACAAAATAACTCCCTCTTTGAAAGTCTTGCATATCGTCCCTTACAGCATAAAAATAGATAAAATCATCACTGTAATTGTAAATATTGTGATGTTGATGGTTAGAACGAGGAAAGAAAGTTAACTAATTTATTTTTTGGAGAATAAATGAGACTGTTGATGTGTACAAATCAATGCCATAATCTGAGCAAGGTGCAGATGGCAAAATGGTGTCCATAAGTTCTTGTACATCCCTTTCATTAAAAGGGCAAAACGTTTGTGGAACTGTTATTTCATTTTCATTATATGGAATTGGTCCATCCCAATCAATTCCATGCAGTCTTGAATCCTCCTGTATATAAAAATCAAACACTGATTAAACTAGAAATAAGTATTAGCTAGCTATTGTTTCTTACTTCAGTCAGCAAATCTGAGCTTCTTCCACATGCATTGGACAGACCAGTGATCCACAGCTGAATAGGAGACAAATTATGCTCACTAGACAGAGAGTGGTTATTCCAAGCATCACTAAATTGTTGCAAAGCCTTGTTAATTCTTGTCAAGTACACATAATGTAATGCAAATACGTGAATTTCATTTTCGGGATTGAGCAAATATTCTTCTTCTAGATAACAAAACAAATCATGAAATAGGTGTGTACAACTAGAGTAAACATCTCTCCAGAGTCTCTCTATTCTCTGGTTGTGAACTGATCTTCCAGCAATAAAGCTGGATCGACCTGGGCCTCTTTGTAGGTGGGCGATCATGTAACTAGCAACTCCAGTATTTTCACCTCCTCAATCTCCCCTTACATGACTTGGAATACCAAACTGTTGAACTGCATCAACAAACAATTCCAACACTGTATCAGCAGAGTTGTTGTCAGATGCTCTCAAATACATTATTCTCCGGCTGTAGCCATCTATGCATCCGTGAATAACAATACACCACCTAAACAAAACATCACCATTACACATTTTATAGCTAATGTCCTTTTTTAGATTCTCATAACATTTAAAGCAACCACATCTTTTCAACGTCAATTTAAGAATTTATTTTTACATGGCTACATGAGCATGTTCATCAAATACTAGTACCACTCTTGTAATGTCTTAATATTTATAGCTTTTGATTTGACCACCCTTTACCTATAGACAGGCACATATCCTAAGAAATAGATGTATTTAAAAAATAATAAATTGTGCTATGACCCCCAAACCCCTTTTGTTTTTATTTACCTGATAAGTTTATGATTACCGTCTATACACTGTAAACCAAAAGGTGTGTAGTTCACACCAAATTAAGCGTGAATCACTTGTAACCATAGTCACACCAAAATATGGTGTGATGCGCACACCTCATTGTTTGGGTGTGAAGTACACACTAAATTTAGTGTGAATTCCCACCACAATCACTATGAACTCATACTTACATTAATGATGAATTATTTTAATTTACATTGATTCTAGTAATACACATCAACATTTTTTTCCAAAAAGAGATTGGTGTAATCCCAGACCTCATTAATCAGACGACTAAAATTTTAGTCAACTCTCTTATCTAGCACACAAGTGTAGAAAACATTTATAGGGTAGATTACAATGATAATAGCATTGGTTTTTGCCTGCACATGAATATAATTAATGTTCGGTAAAGGGTCCATGCTATTCCATTGAGTGTGAATTTTACACTAAGTGTGCATTCACACTAGGAAGAAAGTGTGAAGGACACACTATGCATAGGTGGTGGGCATTCACACCACCAGTTTGGTGTGAATTTGGTGGGTTTTTACGCTATAATTTTTACAGTGTATGCCAAAGTGAACGAGGTGAAGGAACCCTATACTGACGATGATTAATAACTCTAAGCTGACGAATCATACACCCTTCAGGGTCAATTCGGCGTAGAGATTCCCTCACTCGAATCTGCTGCACCCGATAGCCTTGAGCAAATAGATGTCCTAGCATTTGCTGATTTCCACAGGTAGGAAATTGAGAGTGAACCTGATAGACTAGATGATCAAGCTCATCATCAGACAAAGTGGCATATTGGTCATGAACTGACAAAGTAAAATCACTCATTCTTCTATACACTGTTCTCTCTGACATGGCAGCAATTTGGCGCACAGGAAATCGATTTTCTATCACAGAAATGAAAGTTGCTCACAACCAATGTCAAATATGGGCCTACCAGCTCTTCCAGACCTGACAACAGCTGTGGATATTTCATTAGCAGCCAAATTGATATGCTTTCTTAAAGATGAAGTAGTGTTTAAAGTAACATATAATGCATAATACATTATGGATGTAGTACACTACCTACTTCACAACTGTTGTATATACAGTACCACGTGTGGTACGACAGGTTAGCCGTATTATAGAAACATGTACCTCATGTGGTACATGTCAATTAGCGTGAGACACATGTGATTTAATATGCGGTATATGTAATCAATTGTAGGGTGTAAGTGTTTGATGCGGTACACATGTCATACTCAGCCCTAGCCCTAGTCCTAGAAGTAGCCAACGCAGGCATTACATAATTTATCGCATGTACCACGCATGATATTATCAAAATTAAAATATGATACACAAGCATTACAGAATGTAAATGTTTTTATTACAGTACCACATGTTGGTATCACATATATTAAGTGCTGTACAACATATGGTACCGCATGTACCAAATGTTGCATTAGACCAAAGTAGCATAATTGGTGGTATATAGCTTTTTCAAAATTGGTAATACTGTACTATATCGATACGACTTTGTGGTACGTAATTTACCACTACTAGTACATGCATAATAGCTAATTCTACATTTAGTACACTACATCACGTAGGTAGTATCTACAGTACCATGTGTGATCGAATATGTACTTCATTTGGTACATGTGAATCAACATGCTACACACACAGTACAACTTGAAGTATATGTAATTAATGATAAACTTCTTGTTGTACAGGCGGTACACATGTTATACTCTAGCCCTAGCCCTAGCCTTAGAAGTAGCCAACACCGGCACTTCGTAATTTATCGCAGGTACCATATACTATATTACCTATCGCACGTATCACATACTATATTATCTATCGCAGGTACCACACTATATTACCTATCACAGGTACCGCATACTATATTACATAAGTTTTGACATAATACCCAGGTATTACAAACATAGATTTTTGTTTAATGTAAGTTGTTGGTATTGCATAACATGAGAGCTGTGCAACATATCGCCTACAGCCTATAATTGATTACATATACCACCTGTTAAATCACATGTGTCGCACGCTAATCGATGTACCACATGAGGTACATGTTTCATCATTATACGGCTAACCTGTCGTACCCACGTGTACTATATATACAACGGTAGTGAAGTAGTGCACTACACCCATAATTATGTATTATGAATGTATAAGAAGTGGTAAATGACATACCACAAATATGTATTGCAATAGTACATAAGTTACTCTTTTGAATAAGCGATACAATACCATAAAACTTGTATTATTTGTATCATAAGTTGTAATACTTGCATTGCGTGTTGTTAAATGTGCTACATGTACCGTCTATGGTACGTAAATCAATCTAAAAGTTGTGATACATGTGGTACAATACCATGTACCACATTCCTCAGTGTACCATGCACCACATTCTTCAGTGTACCATGCACCACATTCCTCAGTGTACCAGTGCCACATTCCTCAGTGTACCATGTACCACATTCTTCAGTGTACAATGCACCACATTCCTCAGAGTACTATGTACCACATTACTGAGAGTACCATGTGCAACATTCCTCAGTGTACCATGCACCACATTCCTCAGTGTACCATGTACCACATTCCTCAGTGTACCAGTGCCACATTCCTCAGTGTACCATGTACCACATTCTTCAGTGTACAATGCACCACATTCCTCAGAGTACTATGTACCACATTACTGAGAGTACCATGTGCAACATTCCTCAGTGTACCATGTACGGAGGTACGCAAAATTGCGTATTTGGCCAGTAATCGGTTAAGTTTAAATTATCATTGAAATCTTGATGCACATGCATCACCATCACCGAATTCAATCGCTCCTGCAACATAGTAGATCGTAGATATGTTTTTATACGATGCATTGCTGAAAATGGTCTCTCACTAATAGAATTAGTAGCTGGAACCACCAATAAAGTGCAAGCTACTTTGATTACTTGAGAAAAGAGGCTTTTTTCAGCAACTGACATGTCTTTTAGTAGTTGAATGATATCTGCAATTCCAATGTCTTCCTTAATACTGTAGTTACTGTGGAAGCAGGATAGCTGAGCCTCAAGTGTGCTCCTGTTGAAGTCATCATGATATAGATCAAACAAGTCATCATTCTCACTACCTGTATCACCTCTGATCAAAAGCTGCTCAAGTCTACTGTACGTTTGGAATCCTTCTGGCTCAAAACGATTCTAGATGCAGGAAGTTGTGGCATCTAAAGCTTCAAAATATATTGCACGGTAGTGGTCTTCAGGAGAAAAATGATAATTCCCAGTGCTACTGTGATCATCAAATCGTTGCAGTGCTCTTCTTTTCCTTAGCAGTCGGGGTTCATCAATGCCAATTTCCTCTGCTTCTTTCTTAATCTTTTGCCACCACTGTTTGTAGTTTTCTTCAGTTCGTATTGACTGTACAAAAAATAGCAAGAAAACTTAAAGAGTTGGCATATTCCACCACTGCACTATGTATAATTAATTATATTATTTATCAATCTATATGTTTACCTGCAGGGTGGAAACGGTCATTTTGGCAATGACCTGTCCCTCAGATGCACTCATCTTGGTCTTCTGTAATGTTTTACTCAAGTTGTCAGTGTGTTTCAGGATAATTAGAACAAGATTGGCTCCAAAAAAGTATTCAAATTTCCTCATTTGACTGCTTACTCCATTTACTCTAGCTCGAGGTTCTTGCATTAATATCTGTGTCTTGACCCCAGAGGTATCAATTTTTTCTGGTTAGCCTGGGAGCAATAGAAACATAAAACTGTATCTGTGGGTTCCTTGTAGTCCAGCCATAGCCACTGAAACATCTCTTTTCTCCTTTTGTTCCAAAAGAACGTAAAGGAAAAGAATAATTCTTAGGCTGATGATTTGGGCCTTCAACTCCAGATATAAAAATTCGTTGTTTCCGATCCTCCATTCTCCACTTTCTGTTAGCTCAGCTCCACTCCTTTCGTTGAGCTAGAAGTTGCTTTTTTTCTTGCCGTTGTCACAGCAGATTGGGTCCCCTCGCGTATTTGGCCCGGGCGGACCAAATCCGCTTAGCAGATTGGGTCCCACCTCCGCGGAATTGGTCCGGTTTTTCAGTCTTCCTTTACTGCTGTGTAACTGCAGTTTGAAGTGAAGGCGAAGTTACTCTAGAATGACTGATGCTAGTCTAAGCCAATATTAAGCGAATTTGGATTTTAAAATGTTCAAGAATCAATAAAAAATCAGCATTAAGCTTAACAAGATTGAGACTTCATGTCACAGCTTTGGCAATCTCTTCCTGGTAGTTGTTGCAATCTAATCAGTGCTACTCTTTAATCATGTCACATATAGTTATAACCTGCTACAACTATCTGTAAATTGAAGGAGCTAAATCACTTACTATAGTTTCAAAATTTGAGAACATAGCTAAGAAAGAAAGGTCAGTGTGTAAATAGCAAATTTGATGCTGTAAGGAACAGCAATAAACAATTCAGCAAACAAATTCTTACATCTTCAATATAGTCTCATATCTTTTCTTCTCCAATGTTTTTTCATATTTTCATAATGCTTCTATTGTCTCTTACAATTAATCACGAAGGCATTTAGCTATAGTGGCATCATCAAGAAGAAAAAGTTCAAGTGTTTTTTTTTTTAACTTTAATTCTGATTGTATTGGCACATAAATGATGCTTCCAAATAAACTTAGAGAGCATTATTCTGTGTTGTACAATCATCTCACATCATACAGCTATGGCCTTAAGATTTTTAAGTGCTGTTTCTGTATAAGTAAGTTTTCAAAGAAACCCATGATAAAATTAACAGGAACAGCAAGAATGGTAATCAGGACTGGCAAGACAGGAGGAACCTTGAAGTATCCATTCAAAGAACACAAGAGATCTCTACAAGATTTGATTGATTTTACACTTCTACTGTAACGAGAGCACTCCATCGGAACCACTCACAACATCAATTGGGATAAAGCTAAAGTACTTGGAATGAACAAGATCTACACAGAAGATCTTTTCAAAGTCGTGGTACATTGGGGAATTTAAGAAACCACCATTATGAGAGCTTAGAACATATTTGCATGTTGCCATCACAGCCTGGGGTCCTTTTCTGTTTTGTTTGTATCTGAAAATGGTCACTGAATGATGACTGAAGGAGTTGAGGCTTTCAATTACATGACTACTGAACTATATAGTATGTCTAGACATTAATCACGCAGGACCAATGAAAAGAAGACTGCTTATAAATTGTGAGATATATCTTCAGTATCCTATGAATAAACAGTACATTACTATGGTCTCATAAAATAATTTCTAATGGCTATAGTTTTGATGTATCTCTGTTAACTTATACAGTAAATTGCTATAGATATTCTGATGCTTCCAAATTTCCTGTTCCTTGGTGAAATCAACTACACTATATTACATTTCAAGTGTACTGCACTTTTGCCCATTTAATTGAGTCTATAATAATGTTGCACTGTTCATTTTTACGAAACTGAAAGTGTGTCTCATAATTATGTCATGATTATTGTACCAATACTTTTAATTTCTCACATGTTGCTTTTTTTTTTCATTCATATTACTTAGCTATATTATTTTTATACTATCATAAGCTTTAAAAGTTTAATTGTAAATATTGGAGAAATATTATGTTCTGAAAAAGCACTATATAACAATAAAAGTATAAATAGATGTTTCGGTCAATCCAGTAACCTTTATCGGTATAATGTAGATGACTACAAAACTATAATACATAAATAAACATGAATCTAGTAACAGTTGCTATGGGAGATAGTTACTATGTCCTACAGTAGCCAAGCTGTCATTGGCTGTGTTTAGTATCCTGTAGGGAATTATAACCCTTTTACTTCTTCTCCACTCGAGTTCCGTCAATCAAGTTAGCTAACGACAGTCTAACTTTTAAGTTGTTTTAATATTGGTTACTAAGAGAGAACTAAACTGAGAATAATGATACAATGCTTAAATAGAATAATATGTGACTATGACGTAGTTATTCAAATGTCCAATCAAATAAATACAGGTGATGGAGCGAGGACAAAGTTGTTCGACGAAGTGCCCGATTCACGGTGTGCAAACTAAAATACAATAATAATGATAATGATATAAAACATAACTTAGCTAAATAATTATGTTCATGTGGAGTGGTTCTCCACATTTCCCTAGGTTTTTGTTCATATAGCTTTTTGGGGCCTTTATATGCCATGACTCCAAAAAACATCTTGGATACCAACTCATGTGCTGATCAACGACTCTCACTCCATTCTGATCAATGTCATGATTGAATTACATAGCATGGTCTCCCACAGCTGATGTATCACCACTTAGTGCTAGGGTTCTCCTGTGCTCCTTCAGCCTATGTTGTAATGTACAGCCTGATTGTCTACTGATATTGTTTATTTAATACTTCACTAGTCCACATTTTTTATTTTACTTATCCATAGTTACATTCTTGAGGTCACTCATTCATTTTTACATTGTATTGTAATAGTCCACTGATGATGACCACAACTAGCTAGTGGTCGAAACGTCTGTAAAATAAAAAATTTGGAATAGTGAAGTATTACCTAGTCACATAGGTTTATTTGGATTGATCTGATTGTCCAATGTATGTATGTTTGGTTACAAGAACCACAAGGCACCTGGTTAACTACTCCAGATCTTTCAGTTGGTGGAACATAGTTTTTTTACGTGAACCAACATATTTCTCAGTGTTGAGTGTGGTTTAAAACAGGTCCGCATTTCCAAAGGGGCTAGAATCCTTTTGATACACTCTGAGAAATGCCTCACATAACGAAGAATCACTGTAGCTTTTGGTGTACGATGGACCTGACTGGATGGTGAGGTGTTGGAAATCTGACTGTGTTGGTATGACAAGTAGCCAGTGTTGTATTTATTAGCATTGCAAGGCAGATTTCACATGATCATCTATTGGTCTTTTTCGGCAGACAAATTATAGATCTAGTTTGTCCTAGAGAAAAGAGTCTTTGCTACTGACAACTTGTGGACCAACAGATGGTGTGAATTGAAAGCCAAGTATCGTACTTGTCGGACTTTGTCTTGCGTGTTAAGCACGTTTATTTATATTTCACTCTCCAGCATTCCAGTTTTGTAATCTGAAACCTTAGTGCAAGCAAAGAAATGACCAGAAAGAATCAGATTTGATTGCTCCGAGATTAGCTGATTCATGCCATGTAATTTCTAGCATAAGATTCAATACTTTTCTTCAAAGCAGTTATAACACAATATCTGCTAGCGGAATTGTTTGTAACTCATTCTGCTTTAAATATGCTAATTGGCAACTCAATGCTTTTTGCTGCATTGCTTCTTTTATCAGTAAAAACAAGACGATCATGTTTGATAAAGTAAGAAATCACCATAAATTATTATGATTTATAAGTTTCAAAGGTCAAGTTACTGGTAGCCCCAAATCTGATATTACATGCTCCATAATCTGAAGTTATATACTTGTAGCTCGTATCCAACAATCATATTACACATATCTGCTATACTATAAATGAAGGAATGACAAAGATCAAATTCAAAGTATTTTTGTATTTTTGATAGCAAACATCAGAGGGTTAAGCAGAAATGCTTACACGTTCCCAAGCACACTCACATTGTGGATGAAGATGTGTGCAGGTATATAAAATCTATCCATATCTCATCACAAGTTTGAAGTGACTCAATCAGGATTTTATATTAGCACTACATTAAATGTATACAGTGCCCATACTGGCATGGATGAGATTATAGATGCTGTAAAGGATACTACGTTTTGTTTGGAAGAAAGTGGTGGCAAATTTCAATGAAAGCATAACCATGCCTACTATTACCAGGTCAGTTCCAGTAAACCAAAAATGTATAGAATTTTTTAAATCATGTTCATATCATATTTTTGTAAAATGAAAATGATTTGAATATTGAAAGAATTTACCCTGATGATAACTTTGGAAAGTTAATATTGTTCAAGCTAAAACTCTTTTTGATCAAGCAATTCTGCCAAAATTGATGGGAAATTTTTATTCTCGCACTTTGGACAATTATACTGCAGGAGATGCTTTCACAATAAGATGAGTGTTGTGAGTGTTTTGACATTACTCAAACTTAAACTAGCAAACTTAAATCCTCATGTTGTCATTATTTTGTTGTTGGCTTTATTGTTTATTAAAAAGTCAAAAATGAAATTTAATTAAAAGGCATAACACAAGTTAGTCCAGAGTTAATACTGTTTCGCTGTGAATGAGAAAGTCTATTGGCTGTGTTGCACTCAAAATTGAATATTTTTTCTTGAGGTTGCCAATGACCATTTGTACATGAATACAAACCTTTGCACTAGTTTGTTTCCTCAGGTGCCTTTGGTAGCACCCTCACTACACTCAGAATACCACAGCCCTGGTAGAGCCTAGGTATAGTAGTGTCCCTGGTGGAAGTGCCTAACTATTTTTTTTATGACCATTTTTACAGGAAAATCTAGCACAAGGCTGCCCCCATCAACATTTTTGTTAAACAAATGAAATAAAAAAATTTAAAGTTTAGGAATTAGTTGTTATTTGTTGTAAATACAGCCAGCTGCAACTGGCTGAGCTAGCTCAGCTATGTGGTCAGTGGTTGTGGGTTGGCGATCACAGGCCACAGAGAATCTTCATTGGCTCAATCGGGTAAAGGCTATAAGCCTGAAGGTAAGTCGCCAGAGGTAGAGGAGAAGTTATGGGACAGCACTTACTCATACGCTCTGGTGACCTGCTGCCACCAGAGTTCGCCCTCCCACACCCGTTTGACAGAGTATTAAGCTGTAACTACGAAATGGGAAAATATGGGGAACTGAACTGACGCACGGTGTGGTCCACGGAATACATCCGGACACAAAATACACAACATGACCTGCGCCTACACTAAAATAACAAAAATACAGAAATACATACAATGCTTATAATACACACATAAATGTCCTTGTATGACACACACACAAATGTTCTTAATCTTCATGCTTTCTCTTCTATCTTCTCTCTGTCTTCATCTCTTTCTCTTTCTTTCTCTTGTCTGTCATCTTCTCTGTCTCACTTCTCATTCCTCCGCCCACAGTGGTCAACCACAGTTGTACTTGCATTATATGTAGCTGATTAAGTACTTCATTATGAACAATTTTTTGTAGCACTTTTTCATATCATTGCCTTGCAAAGGATTGGTGTTATGCCTAGAGAGTACTTGAATAATAATATACCACATAAAGTGCCCATTCAAAAACGTATGGGTAAAATCGCCATTCGATTGAAATAGCCCGAGGAGTGTGAAATAGCACTGTTGGAGTTGAAACAGTACACTTATCAAAGTGAAATAATATGGGTAAGTGCACAAGCGTGGGGTGATTAACCTTAGTAACACTGTAGTTTTTGCTGAAAAGTTTGTTTGTAAGGATAGAGGTATACTATGACATCATCAGACATACTTATACTTCTATTCACCCAAGTCGTTCTGGGTAGAATTCATAGGTGCAATGGAAGTAAACTATGAGATAGTATTGGAATATCTTCAATCTGGTAGATACCCTGTAGGAGCTACTAAAAATCTAAAAAGAGTCATTCGAAAGAAATCTGCTAAATTTTCTTTAAAAGATGGTCTGTTATTCTATTCTTCAAGTGGAACTTTGAAACAATGGATATCAACAAAAGAGAAGAAAAATCAAATCATAGCATCATGCCATACTGACAACTTGGGAGACATTTGGGACGAGACAAGACTCGACAGAAGATAACATCAAGGTACTGCTAATTATTTTATTTTTTTCATAAAATGAGCATTTTGCATTTATCTCAATCTGAAAGCAATGTTGCATGATTTGGTTATTACTCTAAAATTTGTATGCTTCAACTTTCACGAGGAATTAAATCATGAGTGTGACGAAATTTGTGACATAACTATTTGCATGATGAAACTCAAATTAATGATGTTTGTTTAAAAACTAATTATTTTGAAATTGTAACTGGTATTTAGATATACCTTCAGCACTTAATAAAATAAATATACAAATATTGAAATTAATCTTTTTCGTATAATTCTTGGAATAAAGTAATAATTAGCGTAATGTTCTTTTTGGCTGGAATTCTTTGAAGTTAGGTAAGGGTAAGGGGATTTGATTTAGTAAATAAAATAACAATGAAAAAAAGATTACTTTAGCTGTATAGCTAGATGCAATCTCGGTTGAGCACTGGACCAAGTGCAACCTTTGTGCTATCACACAAAATATTAGGCCAAAAGTCCTATAGCGTGCGGGTCCAGTGCTCCCCGAGCTCTAGTTGATGAATTGATTGACTGACTAACTGACTACCAATTTTGGTTTGGTTGGTTGTTTGTTCTATTCATAATGATATTTTGCTTGTGCAGATATTACTGGAATAGCTGTATAAAAGATATTGATTCATAATATTCAGACATGTTTGGATTGCCAGCGTGTGAACAAACAACTAGAAAAACCAGCTCATTCTCTTCATCCTATTGAAGTGCACAGTCCATGGTACTGAATCGGAATTGATCTCATTGGACCATTACCACGTTCGAAATCTGGAAATGCCTACATAATCACCTGTTGTGACTATTTCACAAAATGGCCAGAGGCTGCGGCAATTCCTGACAAATCTGCTTCTTGTGTCGCACAAATCTTGCATGTACACACTTATTACAAGACATGGCAGCCCAGTAATTGTTCAATCTGATCAGGGAAGAGAATTTGTGAATCAGGTAATTACCACATGCAATAAAACCACATGCAATAAAACCACTAAATTCATTTTATAAAAAAAAAAATTACACTGCATTTTCAGTATTGCTAGCATTTTTAACAGTTTAATTGAAAGCTGGAAATAGAATGACATTGCTTAGAAATGATATTAATGTTGGTCTTTTTTTCGTAAGGTTAACCAGTATTTGTTTGAGAAGACCGGAGTGGAGCATAAAATTTCAGCTGCTTATCATCCTCAAACTAATGGTTTAGTAGAAAGATTCAACCAAACTCTCACCAACATGTTAATAAGCTGAGTGGAGAGAGGCAAAATAATTGGGACGAATACATTGATGCAGCCTTGTTTGCATACAGGTATTTAATCAACACCAATAATGTTTGAAATTGTTTCTCTGCTTTTAAATATGATTGTAGTTAAGTATTACCTTTTAACAACATGTGAGAATCAGACGTCCATTGTCTTCCACATTTTAGTAGCAGAGTGCTTGGTCGCTATTTGAGCATACTATATTCGATACCTGTGGTAACTTATCTTTACTTTCATTTCTATATTATGGAAAGAATCAGAATTCATACCAATGGAATAAAAAATAGTGGATTGAATGAATTATTTATATATTTAGGACAAGTCAACAGGATTCCAGCAAATACACTCCCTTTAAGCTTTTGTATAAGCGGGAAGCCAGATTGCCTGTAGACATCACACTTCCAATGGAATCTGAAAAAGCTGATGAAGTTTCTACGTGAGTTAAAATTAAAATGTTTAATGTTAATACTCCATGAGCTAAGTGATTGGCCAGACTATAATGTTTCCATCTATTTGGAGGTTATAGGGGGGTGGGGGGAGGGGGGAGGAAGAAGAGCAAATTGAGATTTAAATAAATTGAGGGAGTAAAATGCTATTCAGTAATCAGAAATGAGCATAAATACAATAAAATGAATGAATGAATAGTTGAGTGAATGAACAAATGAATGACCGAACAAATGAACAAATGAATGAACAAACAAACAAACAAACAAAAACAAAAAAACAAACAAAAAAAACAACGAACAAACAAACAAAAAACATACTAATGATAATAATAATAATAATAATAATAACAATAACAAAAATAATAATAATTATTATAATAATAGCAATAATAATAACAACAACAACAATAATAATAACAATAATAATAATAATAATAGTAGTAATAACAATTATAATAATCATCATCACATAATGGGCATATTGAACTCTTTAGTTTTATCATTTTAGCTTTAGCTATTCCCAATCTGCTTTGAGCCCTATTTTCCTAAAGACAGTCACATATGTGACAGTCTATGGGAAAAGGGGGCACTTCACTCAAACAAAAAAAATTGAGTTTTTTATGCTAATAAAAAGCTAAAATTTATCTCAACTTAGTGCTAAAATACTGGAGGGTAAAACCTTCCCCGTGCAGAGAAACTGGCAGTTGAACTGGGCTGTATTCAGCAAAGCATTTGAACTAGAAATCGAGAAAACATAAATTGAATTTCCACTTCCGGTATAATTAATGTTTCCGTATACTTAACGGCGTACTCCGCATACGCAATTAAATCGTACAGCCGCTTTTTAACGGCGACTAACGAAGTTGTGTAGAGTTCTTTTTAGCTTTCAGAGCGTCTCACAGCCTGTCTTGTCGGAATCCTTGGCTACTCTACTCCATGTAGTGGTAAACTTTCAACCAGAGGTAAGCTGTAGATTGCTTGCACTATTCTCAAAGCAGAGGCTTAGCTAGCTCACCTAAAGTGGGGGGGCTGATATCACGCCAAAGCAATCACTACATTAAAGTTAATAATATAATGTAATGCACAATTATCTATTGCAGTAAGTTAAACAAAAATTAAAAATTGCCAAAGTATCTTTTTCTTTCATCCAGTTTTTCAACAAATTCTTTAGCTATCAAAATTAAATCCAAGTTTTCTGTAAGCTCTTTGTGAGCATTTAAAAGTAAACAGTTATTTAAACGTTTTTCTGTCATACTTGAACGTAAGTAAGTATTTATTCTCTTCATAGTTGAAAATGTTCGTTCAGAGGTGGCAGAGGTTATCGGAATTGTACACATAAGACGAAGTAATTTATGTACAGAGGGTAGCATGTCCTTCAAAACTCCATTGTTCTTGTTCATTGCACTGCATATGGTGTCAACTGAAGTAACTAGCCTAACTTCAGGCAGTCCTTGCTTGATAATATCATGTAACAATGGAAGTTGCCTCCTCAAGTTTGAGAAATCAAGATCTGCAGAAAAACATGACTTTTCAAGAATTTTTAACTCCTCATTAAAATTATTTTTATTTGCAGCTTTCAATAGTGTTTGTTCCATGGATAATGTCAGAGCAATGTGCTCTGTATCGAAGCGACTTGTGAGCTCACCATATAACAAATCACATGCTTCAAAGTACAGCTGTCGATAATGGTCTTTCACAGAAGAAAATATATGTGGCTCAGCTCCGTCATTGTACCTCTGAGGGCGCCTTCTTCTTCGCAACAAAACTGGTTTATCAGTTTTATGCTCTTCTGCAAACTGCTCTGCCTTTGCATAGAAGCGATCAAACTCCTCCTCTGAACGAATGCGTTCAAAATACTTTTTAGCTGCTTGTATGGCAGATATAGCATCTACAATGGCTATGTTCTTTTTTTGAAGAGCAAGGGAAACTTGTTCTGAAGCACCAAATAGATGATAAGATAGTTTAAGCCCAAATACTGTACTGAATTTCTCCAGAGATTGCAGGAGACCGTATGCCTTTAAGCCATATTCATCCCTTGTTGTTGAATGGATTTCTTCCAAAGCTTCCAAAGAATGCTGTAATCTTTGAGGATTGAATCGATCGCTGCTGTTCGGGCTGTCCACCGCGTTGGACACAAAGACTTTAGGCTAACAGTTGAATCATCTGACTCCTTCAGTTTGGAAGCAAACAAATGAAGTCGTTTGGGAGAAAACTTAATTAGTTTTGTAATTTCTCTCACCAATTCCAAAGCATCTCGCAAAACAACTATTTTCCTGGAAATACTTTGCAGGCAAAGATTCAAAGAGTGTGCAAAGCAATGAACAGGCACTGCTGCTGGATTATCAGCTAAAAACCTTGCAGCAACTCCTGACCTCTTTCCTTGCATATTTGCTGCACCATCATATGCCTGTCCTCGGCACATTGCTATGGGAAGGTTACATCTCACAAGGATATCCTTAATAATTGAATAAAGAGTAGCAGCTCTTGTATCAGGCACCTGAAATAGACCAATAGGATCTTCATGGATAATGTAACTTTTGTCCACCCATCTAATAGATACATTAAGCTGCTCTGATTGACACACATCAGTGGCTTCATCAGCTATGACTGAAAACCATGCTGGGCATTCTGCCTTCATGCTATCAAGCAGAGTACGAAGTAAACTTTTACCCATCTCTTCAAGGAGTTCATTCACGATTTGAGGACTAGTATACCGCTTTTCCTTCAACCATCCTCTAACAATGTCATCCTCCTTACTCAACGTTAGCATTAACTGCATAAGATTACCTTCAGATTCAGCATGCCCTTGGAGTGCTATACCTTGTCGGGTGAGATATTGAATAGCTCGCATCTGCAACACTAGCCCAGCTCTACGCTTTTGTTGCTGGTTTTTTACTTCAGCATTTAATTGACTTTCAACTGTTGGTCTTTGTTGGGCAATCCATTTTAAATGTGCTTCTTTATGAAAGTGAGAACTTTCATGATTTCTGAATCTCTCCAATGCTTTTTTCCAATTTTGATATCCAGTTTGAGTAAAAGCACTTTCTCCACATTTGGCAAATGAAAACAGTTTGTGCTTATAAGCATATCGACATAATAGGCAAAATACTCTTTTGCGACTTAGACAAACAGTAAGCCAAGAAAATTTTTTTAGCCAAGATGGCTGAAAATTTCTTGATTTGCCACTCAAAAGCATAAGGGTTTGCTTATCCATAGGTTGAAAAGTATTCAAGTCATCAGTACAACACAAAGATGAGCATTCTGATATATCACCTTCAGAAATTTTTTCAATCTCAGTCTCAATTCCAACCTCACATTGAGGTGAAAGTTCTGTTGCTGTAGGGCTTACATCTTCACTTCTTTCAGTCCTTCCATCGTCATCAGCTTCCCCTGTATTTGAACCTTCAGAAATGTTTTCAATCTCAGTCTCAATTCCAACATCACATTGAGGTGAAAGTTCTGTTGCTGTAGGGCTTACATCTTCACTTCTTTCAGTCCTTCCATCGTCATCAGCTTCCCCTGTATTTGAACCTTCAGAAATGTTTTCAATCTCAGTCTCAATTCCAACATCACATTGAGGTGAAAGTTCTGTTGCTGTAGGGCTTACATCTTCACTTCTTTCAGTCCTTCCATCGTCATCAGCTTCCCCTGTATTTGAACTTTCAGTAGACTTCATTTTTTTGGTTCCTGATAACATTCCAGTTAAGGTAAGCTGTCTTTTGGCCATTTTGACTAGAGCCAATCTGAACTAAGCAACCAAGAAAGAAAGCCACTGTATGTAACACTAAAGCAGCTGGTCAAAAAGTGTTTTTACTGCAAGCAACTGCTAATGAGACTTGAATACAAGGTGTCTGGTTTGAAAACACATACCAGATATACAAGTAATTATCACATCTTTTGATTGGCATTAATGAAAATAATGTGAAAATCAGGTAAATACAAATGTGTCTGGTTACTTATATTCAATACATGTGTATTGTATAGTTGGTATAAAAGTGGGGGGGCTTAGCCCCACTTATTATAAAAGTGGGGGGGCTCTAGCCCCCCCAGCCCCCCCTGTGGCTATGCCACTGCAAAGCTATGCAGTTTTTTTAGCGGCTTGTTTGAAACTCCGCCCATTCCCCGTTTATTGTACTTCGAGAACGAGAGAGAATAAAAAGTAGCTTGTCTTTCCACGGCACGCTTGGGGGCTTTTAAGTTGTTTCGGCATTTGAAATTTGGCATAGACTTAGAGTGAGGGTCACTAAGACTAATTCTGCAAAAAACAAAAATAG
>WLWD01001779.1_pt1 | contig 27837 bp, 24 predicted proteins | sample 6712731 | NCBI WGS metagenome assembly WLWD01 (sample SAMN12718690, study PRJNA576275) | sponge metagenome | isolation source: marine sponge | host: Mycale hentscheli | place: New Zealand: South Island, Marlborough, Capsize Point | collected 2014-11-01
ACGCACTAGTATTACCACTCTGTGCACACACACACTAGTATTACCACTGTGTACACGCACTAGTATTACCACTGTGCACACACATACTAGTAATATCACTGTGCACATGCACTAGTAATACCACTGTGCGCACACACATACTAGTAATATCACTGTGCACACGCACTAGTAATATCACTGTGCACACGCACTAGTATTACCACTGTGTGCTCACACTAGTATTACCACTGTGTACACACACACACTACTGTGTACACGCATTAGTATTACCACTGTGCACACATATACTAGTAATATCACTGTGCACACGCACTAGTATTACCACTGTGCGCACACACATACTAGTAATATCACTGTGTACACGCACGCACTGAAATTACCACTGTGTGCACACACATACTGGTATTACAGTGTGCACACATTGTTTGTTCGTACTAGTGTTTGTTTGTTCTAGTGTTTGTTCATACTGGTGTTAGTTCATTATAGCTTTCTGCATTATTACTCCTTTTTCTCCGTTTCTTCTCTTTCGTGTTTTTCTAGGCAATGAATTCCCGGGATCAGCCTGTTATTGGGGTTCTTGCAGCTGTACAAGGATATTCTAGCTTGAATCTTGATACTGTTGGCATAGTAGCTACAGGTAAGTTGCAATTGTATGTATCATGACGTAATTATGATTAGTTAATAAGAACTTAAAATTAGTTGGCTCTGCTTTTTCGGCTTCTTTTGGGTGGGGGTGAGGATGGTGGAGAAGGAGATGTGGATGGTAAAAGTGTGGAGTCATGGTTGTGAGGTGTCTGAGTATGAGGTGGAGGACAGACAATGTCTTTACATGCATCCGGGACAAAGTCCCGGATTTTATCATGCAGGTACTTCTGCCTCTCCTGTGGCAGTCCTGGTGGCTCAATCACTTCGGGTAGCTGTTCGGGACGGGGCTTCCAGTCTTGGTGGTCTTCTCCTCAGCATCACTTTGCCTGATGTAATTCCATCAAAGGCTCCCCTCTTGAAGTATGGCTGGAAGTGTTCTGGTGTTGAGGGATCTGGATCTGGTGTTGAGGGGTCTGAAGCCTTGATGTCAGAGTCTGAGGGATCCAGGGGGTCATATAAGTTGAATTCATCCTCAAAAAGAGGAAGAATAGACTCGGACTCAGAAACATCACTAGAACCTTTAAAAATGTATTCTTTTTTATATATTGTTTTTAAATTAGTAAAAATGTAAGCCCTAGGCTGTTGCATGAAGATACCTTCTTCTGAGTAGCCAATAAAGTGGCCATCAAATTCTTCATCACCTAAAAAATTAAAAGAGTTATGACTATGAGTAATTTGGTTGATTGGGTACTAATAGTCTGGGGGTTGGTCTTCACTTCCTGGAGCCATGAATTTGCTAATGAGCTCCTCTAAGGCTTCACCCATCATGTCCAGGCCATCGCGGTGGCGGAGATTCAAAGCTCTGGTTAGGTTCCAGGCTTCACTCATGGTCTGTCTCTAGCTCTGCACGTTCCTGAGCAGTATTTTCCCGCCTTCACGGCGCAGCATTTTGGCACGAGTTTCACTCGCGCTAAAACTAGAGCTAAGGTCCTCATAACTTATTTCTTCTATTGCTATTGTTCCCAGTTTTTGTATGCGAAGTAACTGTAGTGAAAACTATAATAGTCTCTGGGAAGTTGGTGACAAAATCTGGCAGGCGCCATTTTCCACTTATCGCGAAATACATCCCTGGCTACATCCTTCCTCCCATCCGCCCCCTTGCTCTCCTCTGTTTTTTTATATGAATGAGTAAACAAACTCTAGAATTGTAGTTCTAGTTACTTTTTTCCCCTTCATTGTTGTGAAGCAGTCTGTCATATTATTATTATTATTATTATTACCTTCAACCTTATCATCCTTTTTATTAGGCAATTGCTGTGTCATAAAGCCATCTGAAGCAGCTGTGGCATCATCAAATTTGATGAATGAACTCATTCCCAAATACTTAGACCCGGGTAAGTTCTATAATAGCATAGACCAATGTTGGCATGTGGGTGGGGTATGTGGGCGTAGAATGTCGGTTACCCCCCCCCCCCCCCCCCCCTAACTGAAAAAAATCTTCCTAATAAACCACTGTTATGGTATTATAATGTGGTAGATCTGTATAGTTGATCCATTTTAATATAATGTTGTGTTGTTTTATTGTTGTTCATTTTCTTCTTCAAGTAGTGAGCTAAGTCACGTGTTAAATCAAAATTTATGCAATCATTAACCCTCAGCGCGCATGTGCGAGAGGGTTATAGTAGTCACGTTGTCTATCTGTTTGTCTGTCTGTCACGTTCTGATTTTGGAGATTACTAACAATTAACAGTTGATGTAGGACAAAGCAGCTCATATTAGCATTAACCCCTCCAAACTTGAGGACCCGCACCCTCCACTCTCTGTGGCTTATTTAGCCACACGCTATCCTTTGTAGGAATAAAAAAAAGTTCTCTCTCCCCCCAGAAAAAAAATCCTGTATGAAGCCCTGATGAAGAACCTCAATTATATGCTCGAAGTATCCAACATGCTCTTGACAGCAAATCAATATTAGTTGGGGAATAATATTGTACTGGACTGTTGTGATTGCCCTTGACTTGTAACTCAATTAGTCAGCAGGTAAATAGAAATAACGAGGGTTGATTTAACCAGATGATTGAATATTTGATCCTTTAGGTTTCCTTTGCAGTGAGAAAAAACTAGCAAGTTCTACCATTTCTGTAAGTAAGCTTTGATATGATTATGATTTAACCTTGTGATCCAATGCATTGAGTCTGAGTAGCAGATTTCACCATTTGGTGATGTCAGAGCTATAGTTTAGTGCACAGTGGTAATACTAGTGCGTGCACACAGTGGTATTACTAGTATGTGTGTGTGTGCACACAGTGGTAATACTAGTGTGTGTGTGCACACAGTGGTAATACTAGTGCGTGTACACAGTGGTAATACTAGTGTGTGTGCACACAGTGGTAATACTAGTGTGTGTGCACACAGTGGTAATACTAGTGCGTGCAAACTGGTATTTCTAGTGCGTGTGTTCACGCACTAGAAAAACAAGTTTGTGCGTGCGTGGAGAAGGGCGACTGTAATTGGAGAGGGTTGGGGGGGGGGGGGGAAGAACTCGGTTTGAAAGGGAAAATTTCAGTTTCCCCCTCCATCCTTCTGTATCAAACTCTGCTATATGAGAGTATTTATACTGATCAGTGCTTAATCAATCACATGCATGATTTTACAACTCACTTTAGTCTAATTACTATAATTATTAGGTTTCTATAATACTATATATGAAACCCAGACGGCTATAAACACATGATTATCAGTTTTTTTGTTCATTTGTTTGTTTAGTTATTTTAGATTTAGAAGATGTCAAGCGAAGTTTCTCTAGGAGAAGATGGCATGATAAGGTCATTCATTATGAAATCTACAGAAAATTTCCTGTTCAACTGTGCAATTGACGCCTACAAATGTCTTCTTTCTAGTCCGAGAACACTGCACTTCTAACTTTGATGACAGATAGCAGAAAGTCTGATCATAATGCTATTTTTAGTTGTAACATTAATTTATACATTCATCATGTTCATAATTTGTATCCTGAAAGAGAATATTGCACCTTCGTTTCATTGCACACTCACCTACTCCTTTTAATTTCTGAATTATTTCATGGCGTATTCATCATTTCATATAGTTTATGTATTCATTTTTGTTTTCTTAAAATTTGAGACTTTATTATTAAATGCTAGCTATTGAAATTAGTATTTCTGCTAATAGCATCAAAAGTATTGGACTTGTGTCATAAACTTCATGTAAAATATTCTTGTGGTCTGTCTATGTCTGATGGCAAAGGTCAGAAGTTATATAACCTTGGTTTCATGGAACAGTGGTAGACATCAGAATGGAATAAAATTTCCCCTGATACTTTCATATCTGGTTAAAAAAAAAGCATGCTCTGAAAGCCGGTCAAGTAGCAGTCCAAGCGATGAAGAAGTGTGCAAAGTAATAGATCCGATTAGCAAGCCTCCATTGTTATTTTTAACTACTAGTTATAGAAATGTCGTGCACACAGTTAGTCCCTCTACATTTATTACAGAATTTGAAAGAAAAGTATTTTTATCCACCAGAGAAAAGCAACTTAAATTGGTGTGTGTGTGTTGTTGCTGTTACAGTCAGGTTCAGTGATTCCAGACTTTCTTAGTTTTAGTTATTCATACTAAAAAAATATTTTGAATGCTTCTGAGGGAAGAAGTGCAGCAGAGGGAAGTGCAGCAGAGGGAAAAAGTGCAGCAGAGGGAAGAAGGGCAGCAGAGGGAAGAAGTGCAGCTGAGGGAAGAAGTGCAGCAGAGGGAAGAAGCACAAGGAGAACAGTCCACAAGCCGTAATATAAAGATAAACATTGGTGGAGGCAATCCCAAACTAAGCTTAGTTTTAGTTTTTTTCCCAAATACCATGTAGAAGATTTAGTTAGTTATACTATCAATTGTCTTAGTTATAGTTAATTTATGTTGCCTCTCAAATTCGGCAATAATGAGACTCCTTAAAGAAAGTTGTTCATGTGGTTTTTCCAAAGAACTTCAAAAATGGCATATTTCTGTGAAAACTTGGGTATTATTAATAAAGTATGGTATTTGTTGTGTATTTTAGAGAATAGTTACTTGATGGGAATTAATATTTTCATTTAATAATGACATAATTCAAGGTGAATTGTTTACAATAAAAATTGCTTAGTTTTAGTTTTTGTTATCCACTCTACTGGTAGTTTTAGTTATTATTGAATTTACTGTCTTTAGTTTAGTTTTTTTCATGTTCTCTACAGCTTAGTTTTAGCTATTCTTACCAAAAGTAAAATACCCCAAAACTAAGAGGTTTGGGTTTTAGTTTTAGTTAGCTAACTAAAACAACATTGGTTACAATTACAGCAAGGAAATGTAGAAGCAGTCTTAGAGTGGGCATTTTCAAATTTGCTTCACTTGGGAAGCACAAGTTATATTGAATAATAACCCAAAAAATATCTTTTCTGTTGAGTGACTGGAAAACTTAGTTCACTTTAGTGCAACGTTTAGTGTCTATTATACAGTTTTCACATACAATGTTACAATTGGTAGGGATAAAGTCTTGATGTCGTATCAGTAACTTATACATACCATTATTATAAATCACTGCGTTGTTTGTATTATCTATTATCTAGTCTAGCTAAACCATTCTGATGAAAATAGTTTTGTTCATCATGCTATTGAAGTATACAGATTGTGTATATTATCAGTAGTAAACAGCAATATATTTTATTGCATATTATAGTTTAATAGAAGCAATGCATTTTGCAAAAATAATGAAGTAGCTATTCCTACTGAGGGTCAGATAACTATTTGGCGTGATGTATGCTGCATTACTCGTCAGAAAATACCTGCAGGCCCGACACTCCTCAATTTAGTGACGGATTGATCCTTCTTTATCTAAAACATTTCCTAGCTTTCCTTATACGCTTTAAAACTTGCCAATTCCCACAATGATGGATTTGTTATTGTTTTTACTTCTCTTATAACTATAGCAACGGAAAGGTACCGCCCAACAAGATTAAAACAACGGTCGTCATTTGTTCAGATCTAGTGCCCACGCAGCGCATGTGGAAAGAAATAATGGTGGGAGAAGACTAAGAGGCTTGACGAGCTACAGTGGTCTGTCATATTGATTAGGTAAGCTCAGGCGTTGCATGACTTAATGTGGCGGTGGTGTAGGGTGGGTTAACGTGAAATAGCTATATTATATATATTCTATTTTGAATGAGTTGCGTAAGTGTTAGTCGTGTAGGTTTAAACTAACATTTTAGTTAAGTTAAATTCAAGTGTTGTACATTAAGGCCGTCAATAGTCCAGAGTAACCTTACAAATATTCTGTGGAATACACAATTGAAGCCTGTTGTTGAATACCATTAGTATTTGTAGTAGTCACACGACAGATCAGCGGTGTTGGAAGATGTTTAGTAAAGGGGCGCTCCAAGGGCATGTTTTTTGGGGGGGATTGGGGGTTTAAAAGTGTGAATGTGAGAAATTTCCTTGTTAGATTATGCCCACAATTTTGGTGGCCCGAAGCCCCCCCCCCCTTCCTACGCCACTGCTGATATCAATCACGGTGGCATTGCCCCTATAGCCTCCTCTACACACTGCCCAGATTGTGTCACAAATAATATTTTAGCTACTATATTCTATCGGTTATTATGACTATGTGAATAAAACACTCAGGTTTACTGGACTGACTGGCAAGTTAAGGTCTTGCCGTAGTTGACTTCAGACAAGCTGGCTCATAATCAACCTGCGAGGCAACAATTACTGGCAAGTGTTTGTTCTTGACAAAGTCTTCAGTATAGACTGAATCAAGTAAGTCTCAAGTTGTGGTATATGTAGTCTCATTTGAGTGTTCAAAATATTTTATGATGATGCCCAGTGCATACCTGATTTAGGTGATATTTGTGACCTTCCGTTGTTGCTGTGTGGTGTGCAGGGTAGGGGAGGGGAGACAATGGACAAGGATATGACCTTGGAATGGGAAGTGATAGGGGGCTAGTTTCATTAAAAGTCCAGGTGGAGGAGATGGGGCATGAGTGATATGCATCAGTTATTATTGAACAGGTGAAGGATGTGGACTCTTGTCACATGGTAATAGACACATGTATCAGCTGGTGATGTTTGTGTGTTCTATTGGAACTGTAGTTCCTTGAACTTTCTAAGCCTTAGGACAGAGAGCTTGTAGGCTGTGGTTTATGCTTTTATCACTTGCATTCATCAGTGATGTCTACCAGTTGTATTACTAATTCCTTTCATGATTAGTTCTCATGTAGCCACAAGATATTTGATGATAGACATTAGGAGCACTCTAGTTCTGCAACATTTACAATCTAGTTGCATAGCTTCTTAATATTATATTATTGTTATTGTTATTACTGTTATAAAAATTTATTATAGTCAGGGATTTATCTAGAAATTTGTTTGGAAAGGGGTGGGAGGAGTTTGGTCATATCTGCCACCCTTAGGATGTAAGACATAAAATATTAATAACTAACAAGTACCCCACCTCATAGTGGCGCTTGACGTATTGCACAGTAAGAATGCAGTAGCATAAGTTATTTTAAGCATAAGTTATTTTTATTCATTGTTATCATTCTCTACATCAGTTTCCCTCACCTGCTCTCTTTTTTCCTGAACTATCTCAGCTTTTCTTATCCCCAACCTTTCCTTTTTTTCAGCTTTTTTCTCGAGTCATGGAGTCCATTCTCCTTTGTCTACCTCTCCTGCTTCTGCATCTCTATGTCCTTCTATCAAGATTGTGGACTTAGGCTTTGTGAAATATTGCCTATTTTTTCGTATTTCCCCCTTCCTTCTTGAAACTTATGCTGCCTTTACTCAGTGATTTCGCTACCGCCGCCTTCCGCTTTTTAGTGTACTATTAATCACTTTCAACTGAATGGGATGACATAATCAAGATACGAAGATGCTTTACCACACTGTTTAAGCTCACAAATTATTCATGAATACACACCGTTGGTCGTCGTCATTGTTACTGACACATGAGCATATTGTTCTTTAATCCTAGAGAGCAATTAGCATTACATTATTATGAGTTTGAGTGCTTTAATTTTGAGTACTGCCTAACTGCATACTGCACACAGATACTATTGAACTATGATAGGTGCTGGATTTGAATGTTTACTAGGGTATCATATTTAGATAGTTCCTTCAAAACTTTTGCTATAAGAGGTGCTTGGCCTTAATTACAATGTTTGTATAATTATTTAGTAAACATTAATTTTGAAGAAATTCTTGAGAATTTTTAATTTATTTGATTGTTCAGGACTTTATACAACAAGAGAAGAAGATCACATGTGCGGTGGACTATGCAGTCGAGTAAAAGTGGCTTGCAAGGTTAGGTGGATTCTAAATTAGGAAATAATTTTGAAGGGGAAATTAAATAGTGTATATTACAATATACCAGCAAGTACCCCAACACACAGTGGAGCTCGACATATTGAAGTTATTTTGCTCAGTTATCATTCTCTACTATCTATTAAGATTAATTAGTTTTCATCTCCTGCTCTCATTTTTAAACTATCTCAGCTTTTCTTACCCCACCCTCACATTTCCTTTCTTAAGCTTAATGGAGTCCCTTTTCCTTTGTCTAATTCTCCTGCTTCGGAATCTCTGTCCTACCATCATGATTGTGGCCTTACGCTGTGCGAAACTTTTGCCTTCTCTCTTTCATACTTTTGCCTTCCCTTAGTCTATTCCACCCACTTTTTAGTAACAATTAATCACTCTCTACTGAATGTGATGACTCTTTACCCATTGAGGTAAGGACGATGCTTGGCCAGACTGTTTAAGCTCATGGATTATTCATGAATACACACACACGGTCGTTGTCGTTCATCATTGTTATTTGGCACACAAGTGTATTATTCAGGGGTTCATTTAGAAGTCAATTTAAGAGTGGACGAGGTTGAGTTTGTGCTATCTAAAGGCTGTCACACGGTTCATGCAGAACTAAGATGAGAAAAGAGACGGGCATGATTTAAGCATTTCCCTTCACCTTAAATATTCACTTTTTAACTTCGCATTTTGCTTACGAAATTTTAAGAATATTTCAAGAAGGGTGAAATGGCTTCAAGGGGGGGCAAGCGTCTCCCTTGCTCCCCCCCTAAATGAACCCCTGTTATTATATAGATGTTAGTAAATTTTCAAAATTTTAATGAACAAGAGAGGTATTTGTGAAGTATTATACTATTTTAACCCACATGGCTGAGGGTAGTCTTGTAATAGACTGAAAGAACGTGTGACGAACAGTTGATTGTAACTTTGAGCTGACATTTTGAAGCTGATTGAATCATTGATGTGTATCTTATACAGAATAATTTTGCTTGGGGTAAGAGACAGGTGCTGTGTGTTTACTTAGCCACACCACACCCTTTTTCTAAACATTCTACTGTGGTGCACATGCTTGTATGAGACTGTATATATGCATTGATCAATGTTTCTTGCATGATTTTATGATCGTAATATTCATAGAAGCTGTTCTATATTTTCCCCAATATTCGAGGCGGGGTTGGAGATCCTAGGTTTAACCCCCTCAGTATTCTATAGCTTAAGTTGTGCTGAAATAGCAGCTAGCATAAGGCAACTGTATGGGTGCACAATTTATGCTATTATCCAATTATTTGCATAGGCCGCAACAACTGGTGGAGTGAAATGACTTAAAATCTAAACTGCTGGAGATGTTAATGCATATGACATCAGAGGCGGAAGAAGCGGTGAAGGAATCTCATCAATGAAATATCCTTATTGGAAGTGGCAGTATTAAAAGTATGTAAATGATTGGTTTGAGGGAACCACATCCGGGTTAATGTATAAGCTTAGGATTTTACTTTAAAACTTTTTCCTGCTTGTTATCTGATTAACCTCTACTTTTTTCTGCATGTGCCCTTACCATGATTCTGCTGGTCCCTTTACCATTTTCTGCTGGTTCCCTTTACCATGTTTCTGCTGGTTACCCTTTACCTACTAGTTTTGTGAATTCCCTGTATTGTGATACTCGTGCATAATTAAGAATAGGAGAATCCTAACAATGTATGTGTGGAATACCATGTGGAAACTTTTATAAAAAACATCACAGTGTCCCTTTACCTTATTTCTGCTAGTTACCCATTACCTACTATATGGGCTGGGTAAAGGGAGAGTATGGACTGTGTATAAGGAGAGTATGGACTGTGTATAAGGAGAGTATGGACTGTATAAGGAGAGTATGGACTGTATATAAGAAGAGTATGGACTGTATAAGGAGAGTATGGACTGTGTATAAGGAGAGTATGGACTGTATATAAGGAGAGTATGGACTGTGTATAAGGAGAGTATGAACTGTGTATAAGGAGAGTATGAACTGTGTATAGGGAGAGTATGGACTGTATAAGGAGAGTATGGACTGTGTACAAGGAGAGTATGGACTGTATAAGGAGAGTATGGAATGTTTATAGGGAGAGTGTGGACTGAGTAAAGGGAGAGTATGGACTGTGTATAGGGAGAGTATGGACTGTGTAAAGGGAGAGTATGGACTGTATATAAGGAGAGTATGGACTGTATAAGGAGAGTATGGACTGTGTACAAGGAGAGTATGGACTGTATAAGGAGAGTATGGAATGTTTATAGGGAGAGTGTGGACTGGGTATAGGGAGAGTATGGACTGTGTGTAGGGAGAGTATGGACTGGGTATAGGGAGAGTATGGACTGTGTAAAGGGAGAGTATGGACTGTGTATAGGGAGAGCATGGACTGTATAGCAAGAGTATGGATTGGGTAAAGCGAGAGTATGGACTGGGTAAAGCGTGAGTATGGATTGAGTAAAGCGAGAGTATTGATTAAGAGAGAGTATTGATTGGGTAAAGCGAGAGTATGGACTGGGTAAAGCGTGAGTATGGATTGAGTAAAGCGAGAGTATGGACTGTGTATAGGGAGAGTATGGACTGTGTATAAGGAGAGTATGGACTGTGTATAAGGAGAGTATGGACTGTGTATAGGGAGAGTATGGACTGTGTATAGGGAGAGTATGGACTGTGTATAGGGAGAGTATGGACTGTATAGCAAGAGTATGGATTGGGTAAAGCGAGAGTATGGACTGGGTAAAGCGTGAGTATGGATTAAGTAAAGCGAGAGTATGGATTGGGTAAAGCGAGAGTATAGACTGTGTATAGCGAGAGTATGGATTGGGTAAAGCGATAGTATGGAGTGAGTAAAGCGAGATGGATTGGGTAAGGCTAGAGTATGGACTGGGTAAAGTGAGAGTATGGAATGTGTAAAGTGATAGTATGGATTTTGTATAGCGAGAGTATAATGGATTGGGTAAGCGAGAGTATTGACTGGATAAAGTGAGAGTATGGACTTGTAAAGCGAGAGTATGGATTGGGTAAAGCGAGAGTATGGATGGCAAAGTGAGAGTATTGACTGGGTAAAGCGAGAGTATGGACTGGGTAAAGCGAGAGTATGGACTTGTAAAGCGAGAGTATGGATTGGGTAAAGCGACAGTATGGATTGGGTAGAGCGAGAGTATAGATTGGGCAAAGCGAGAGTATTGACTGGGTAAAGCGAGAGTATGGACTTGTAAAGCGAGAGTATAGACTGGAGCATGGATTGAGTAAAGTGAGAGTATGGATTGGGTAAAGCAAGAGTATAGATTGGGCAAAGCGAGAGTATTGACTGGGTAAAGCGAGAGTATGGACTTGTAAAGCGAGAGTATGAATTGGGTAAAGCGAGAGTATGGACTTGTAAAGCGAGAGTATGGACTGGGTAAAGCGAGAGTATGGATTGAATAAAGAGAGAGTATTGATTGGGTAAAGTGAGAGTATGGATTGAATAAAGAGAGAGTATTGATTGGGTAAAGCGAGAGTATTGATTGAATAAAGAGAGAGTATTGATTGGGTAAAGCGAGAGTACTGATTAAGAGAGAGTATTGATTGGGTAAAGCGAGAGTATTGATTGAATAAAGAGAGAGTATTGATTGGGTAAAGTTAGAGTATGGATTGAATAAAGAGAGAGTATTGATTTGATAAAGCAAAAGGGATATACTCAACCAACCAGTTTTACTGAGATTCTCCTAGTTTATTTTTTGATTGGGTAAAGTGAGAGTATGGATTGAATAAAGAGAGAGTATTGATTTGATAAAGCAAGAGGGATATACTCAACCAAACCCAGTTTTACTGAGATTCTCCTACTTTATTTTTTCCTGAAGTCTACCCTTTTCTATTATGAACTAGTCAAGCTTAATCTAGTTTTTTGCACTATTAAAGCACGATAATATTTAATAGTAGATCATTCAATAATTACAAAATTAAATTGGCAGCAATTGAGATATTTGTCTTTTTTATCATAATTTTTATATTCATTTAGTGGGTGTGGCCAATCCTGCATTTATATTCTGAGGAGTTGGCTAGTATTGGTGAATGTTGTAAATTAAAGATTGAGCGTGTTATATTGATTAGGTAAGGGATACCATATTTAGTAAGAGATACCATATTTAGTAAGAGATACCATGTATTTGGTATTTTGATTTGGTAAAGGGTTGCATGAACTAACTGATGCAGCAACTGGCACAGAATGCCTACTTGCTGACATTTTTTATTTTTTACGACATGTTTTTTTTTAACGTTTTCATCTAAATAGGATATCTATATTTCTAATAGACACAGTTGAAATGTAGTTTTTGAATCTTTTTGGGTGTTGATCAAAATTTCAAGCTCGAGTTGAAAAATGTTTGCATGCATTATGCTTTTATAAATACTTATAATTTAATTTTGAATGGTGAAATTTGTTACGATTTGTGTAACGTAAGTATTATGGTGCATCCTCGTTTATATGAACTACTCTAACATTCAGAGTGAAAGTAATAATATTAATTTTTATATGATATTTATTCTATGCGTTTCACATCTGAACTTTTCTATAATTCAAATGAATAATTTTAGATGGTTTGAACGAGTGAGAATGGACTGTATTTTTTTGTCTTTTAAAGTACTGTTTTGCCATCAGTTGTTATTGACATTGTTTGTGTATTGTAGATGGAGTGACCAAGTTAACATTCGAGGAAACAAACAATTGAATTTTTAATTAATTTCAGACAATTCAAGTTTTAATTCATTTCATTTTAACTTTACCTTTTATTGTTATTACATTTTTTTTATTATATCAAAATGAATTAAAAAGAAGTTTTCAATGACGTTATTCATAGTTGTCAATGTGGGTTAATGTAAAGGTTCCAGACATTATTAAATTAGTTACAAAGAAAGTTGCAGCCTTATCAATTTGTCAAGGTGGTTGCCAAAAAGGTGCAGACTTTTTCAATGTGGTTACAAAATGGTACAACTTGTCATGTTGTTTCCAGAAAGTTACGGACTTGTCAAGGTGTTTAACAATTGAGTTTTCAGCCAGGTTTGCAAGGTTTGTAAGCTACTTTGTCAACAAGGCAGTTCCACTGTGACGTATCCTTAAGGAATCTTATCTTATGATTGTGTGTCCTATAATTGTTCTCCCAGCCTCAAACTTACGAATCTTTAATTTGTTGTCATTTTTTGTTTATTTGTTTTTTGAGTTATAATCACACTTAGTTGGGAATTTGTATATTATGTGCCATTAAAATCACGTTATTTAAAAAAAATTTGTTTCTTATAGTGGGAGCTTTATGCTTGCTATAGAGGAATTTATGAACAACAACACACAATTTTGTGTTTGGGGTAGGGGCATATTTTCACTCAAGTGATAATTATAACATAGAAGTGTTTTTTTTAGTTGCCATAATCCCTAATAGAGTATGGGTAAAGGGTATAGCAGTCAAGTCTAAAGAGATTAAAAATGGGTAAAGGGTATTTGAAGCTGCAGGCATAAAATCTCCGCATGAATGGTACAATAACCATTGTCTAAGCCCTATACTGTTCTCCTGGCCCGTAAAACTAACTTCATTTAGCTATGCCAAGTTTTGTAAGATGAGAATTGTATACAAACTCCAAAGATTTAGCTCAGGTTAGTAGGGTTTGTAACAAAACTATTACTCCAGCCAAAAACCCTTTACCAAAATGCATTACCTTAGCTAATTAAAGTATAAGTTTAAGAAATGTTACCAGCTAATGCAGGCAGAAATCTTTGAATTGAACCTATAAGGTATTCGACAAACATTCATTTTATGCTGGTCAGGAACCTTCCAGGTTGACTAGATGGTACCATTGAAATAGTACAGGAAAGTTCATCTGTATTGGTGCAGGCCAGGAACCTTCCAGGTGGACCTAGAAGGTACTATAGAAAAAGTGCAGGAAAGTTCACCTGTACTGATGCAGGCCAGGGACCTTCCAGGTGGACCTAGAAGGTACTATAGAAAAAGTGCAGGAAAGTTCACCTGTACTGATGCAGGCCAGGGACCTTCCAGGTGGACCTAGAAGGTACTATAGAAAAAGGGCAGGAAAGTTCACCTGTACTGGAGGTGCAGGCCAGGGACCTTCCAGGTGGACCTAGAAGGTACTATAGAAAAAGTGCAGGAAAGTTCACCTGTACTGGTGCAGGCCAGGAACCTTCCAGGTGGACCTAGAAGGTACTGTAGAAAAAGTGCAGGAAAGTTCACCTGTACTGGTGCAGGCCAGGGACCTTCCAGGTGGACCTATTAGGTACTGTAGAAAAAGTGCAGGAAAGATCACCTGTACTGATGCAGGCCAGGGACCTTCCAGGTGGACCCATAAGGTACTGTAGAAAAAGTGCAGGAAGGTTCACCTGTACTGGTGCAGGATATGTGACCTGCTGTCAGAAATCATCTGACCTGGTACAGGAAATGTAAAGTACAGGCCATGCACTCAACTGTCCTATACAATTCCTGAAGTCAGGAAATTCCAGATTTTTTCCTGTGATAGCCCCAGAGAAATTGTTGCTCAGCTGTTTGTGCAATTGGTGATCTTTTTCTATCAGCCCCACACAACTTCTACAGATGTATCCTGTATTCAGACTTCCAGTGTAAATCAGGATTACCTCAAATACAAATAGCAATTTCATGATTACCAACAAAAAATGATTCTTGTTTCTTACTTCATATTTCTAACAAGATGATTGCATTTCAAAACAGTGATGAGTTAAGTAGAGTGAATCCATGAAAACTCTTATAGCGCAATATAACATCGACTAAAGGCAGCATCATGAGAATATATATATATGAACTATAATTTCAATTGAGACTCATCAGAGAGGGGCTTGCTTGCACAGGTGTATACCACAGTATTACACAGTGCAGTACACATCTAGGAGATTTGTTTGTTATTATTATTATACCCTCTTATATCAGTAACACACATGGGAGTATACTCAACATATTATTCAGATAATACATAACTGGTTCTAGCTACATCATTGAATAACTGCATAGCAACCTCTTGCAGCTGATTCTTGGGACTTGAAACAACAACAACAATTCATCGCACCGTTTATTTTTGGAAGCATTGGGCGTTCCAAAATCATTACATCATTCACCGCACCCACCCACCGCAATCCGTCTTGGAGCGGTTTGCGTACTGTCATTGTGCACAAACCCATCCCAAAGTCGCTCTTCTGTACGTAGCTATCCTCTGCTAATTGGCTCGACAGAGTACCTTGTGGATCGGTGTGGTATAGAATAGTGGGCTAGGTGTACTACGATTAAGTGAATTTCATTTTGTCTCTTTGGTCACCTCTGCGGCCGCTCTTATTCGGCAGGACTGACTAAAGAAGGAGTTGAATGATTCTAAGATTGCCTCTAGATAACTACAGTGTGATTTTTTTTTTTTTTTTTTTTTTTTTAATTCTGAAGAAAATATCATCAAGGCTGTCACCAACTAGTGAGACACTAATATTAAGGTGGCCAGGAATGGTTGACATAACGGGAAAGGGACTTGTGCCCCCCTCCCCCTTCTTTGAAACAGCTTCCAATCATTCATATAAATATTATATACATTATTTGGTAGGATCATTTGTGAAGATGCTGGTGTTACTTTTTCTTGCCACTTGCTTTTGCTTGATTGTCAATGAAAGCAAACAGCAAGGTAAGTTGTTTACATATCATATTTAAATATGCAAGTTGCAATAATAAGTAGTTTAGTGTCACTAAAGTCCCAGTACATAGCTATTAGTATATGCTGATTTTTGTGCAAAACTACTAGTACCAGGGCGGCTTAAAAGCACTTTACAGGTTATGTAGTAGTTTACTTTATTTGCTAAAAACAAAACCACATTATTATTTAAACACTGCTAAAACTAATGAAGGTATATATAAATTTCAAGTAGTTTGAATGAGGATTAAACTGGACTAAAACATGCTTGGCGGAATGATTCGGTTAGTGGCTAGACCATGGGGAATTCTGAAATGATTTATTAATAAAAGGAAGATTCTGCAATTGATGATCTTGGCGGATTCTTTTGTAGATGCAAAAGCATATCTAGCATTGTAGTCAACACTGTCAGTTACTATGTTCAATCTATATTTGTGATGATTAATGATAATAATGGCTGTTATAACCCACTCTTCCATGCGTACTGAGGGTTAATAAAGGTAAAACACTACTGAGACAGGAGGGAAGAGACGTTTGTTGTTAGGTGTTATAAACTTGGTAGACATCACTTCTTACTCTATTAATGGCTGTGTGAAGTTATCTTAGTAATGAGCTGTTAGTCACAGCTACATGCCTTGCAACAGATTGGTACAACAACATAATTTGCAAGAGCACACTTTGGAAAAGTGGCTAGCTTAACCCTTTCCTTCCGGAAGCCGCTTTAAAGCGTTCCAAGACCGGTGTCGGAGGATTTGGTGACCCCCAGAATTTGGTGATCGGGTGTCACCGTATTCCAGTAAACGGTGACCTGGGGGTCACTCAGAACTAGGAATTGGTGACCCCGTTAGGATCTCGTGACCCCGGGCACATGGTGCTACTCAAAAGTATGGAGAACGAGTTTGAATACATTTATGGCTTCTTGACAAGTGGTACTTATCCGCCAGACATGATAAAGGATAAAAAACGAAATTTCCGCCGTAAGGTTAGTAAGTAACAAGATTGGTTAGACTTTTGAATTTGGGCTAATTTTGTACGAATTCTTGCTTTGTGTTTAGCCATAGGTACTACTTAGATTCTGTAGCAACATTCTTTCTTAAGATATATCTGTCCCAGCCTAAGTCAGCTTTGCTATTCATCAACCAACTAAATAACTGCCAATACCTATACAGGGGCGGATGTAGGATTCTCAAAAGGGGGGCTCTTTATATAATGCATGGTGGTGGTGGAGGGGAGGGGGGGGAGGAAGGATACAAAGCATGTGTAACTCCAATGTTATGTATTCCTATTCTATAATGAAAAATAAAATAACAAATAAGTACAGATATGTGAAACACCAACTGAATTGTAGCTTTTGCTGGCTATAGCTATTTCTAGCAATTCCATATTACTATTTATCCCAAAGTCAACAGCCAACCATTCTGCTATGGTTTGATAGCTTAACTACTGTAGCTAGCTATATTTTTAAACAGGAATTCACTGAAATGAAGCAAGCTTGTTACTATTCATTCTAGCATATATTAACTTTAAACTTATTAGGAGGCTTTGAAAAAGCATCAAAACTTCCCTGAATATTGAGTAGTCAGTAGCTACAAGGCTACTTCTCTTCTCTCCTGTGTAGACATTCGAGATTAGTAATTCCTGACTCCGCACAGCAGGCGCATGCGCATCATTACGACGGGAATAAAAATATAAAAAATTGGAGGGCTGATAATTTTGCTCGTCTTCATTCAATTTAGCTGCCGGAAATTCCTCGGCTGTTTCTGAAAAAGGGGGGCTCTAGCGACACCTGTCGAGCCCCCCCTAAATCCGCCCCTGCCTATAGAAAATATCAAGTTTTTTTTCAATAACAATGGTACAGTATACAAAGCTTGAATAGCAATGAGTGCAATAATTCTATATATTATAAAATGAGTGCAATAATTCTATATAAACTGATATATTATATATAATAATGAATATAATTTTTTTGTTGTTGTTTAGCACTTAGTTACTCAGTAAAACTTAAATTTATCTTCTTTAGATCATTACAAATGTGAAGGTGGTTTATTGTATTTCAAGAGCCTCTCAAGGAAATCTGACAGCAGCAGTAATCAATGGAGAATTGTTGTTCAAAATAATGAAGAGAAAGACAAAAATAATGAAAGCATGTCATTCATCCAATACAGGTAATTTGGTTTGAAGTCTATTTTGAAATGATTGGTTGTAAAATTCTTGTTAATATTCTGTTATACTGTATAATAATAGGAGGCCATTTAGGTCGGGACAAGACAATTCACAAAATTTGCTCAAGGTTTTATTGGAAACCAGATATGACAGGAGACATTAAAAGGTTTGTAGAAACCTGTGATGTATGTCAGAAGGTGAATGATAAGTTTTCTAAGCCGCCTACAAAGCTACGTCCAATTCCAATAGAATCAGAAATCTGGCACCAGGTATGGAGTCATGTAAAAAATTACATGCTGTTATAGTTTAATTTATAGGTTGGTATTGATCTTATCGGACCCCTGCCACTGACTAAAGATGGCAATAAATACATTATTACAATGATTGATTATTTTAGTAAATGGCCTGAAGCTCAAGCTTTACCAAACAAATGTGCTCAAGGGGTTGCCTGTTTTATCTATAAAACTACTTGCAGGTATGGTTATACATAATACATAATTGTAACAAAATAGTTTTATCAAAGTTATATTTTAACAGATTTGGCTGTCCAAAGACAATAATATCAGATCAGGGCAGAGAATTTATTAATAAGCTTAATGGCGAATTACAAACACTGCTGGGAACAGATCATCGAATGACATCTCCATATCACCCACAGAGCAATGGCCTAGTGGAAAAGTTCAACCATACAATTCAAAGTTGCCTATTGAAAGTAGTAAATGAGAATCAAAATAACTGGGATACTTTATTGGACCCAATTTTGTTTTCAATTCGCACCTCAAAGCACAAATCAACTGGCTTCACTCCCTTTGAATTGATGTTTAAGAGGTAAAGAATTGGTTTTTAGTTGGTGAGTGAGTGAGACACTCTTGGGTAAGATCGAAGCAAATTTCCATAATATAGCTTTCATTGGTACAAGCATACCATCATCATCACGATAATGGGGCTTGAAGAAGGAAGGTGGTTCATGGAAGCCAACAAGTGACAAGTGCAGAAGCTGCCAAAGCATGCAGTGAACTGCGTGGCTTTGACTTGAAGGGGGGGGGGGCAATTGTTTGGAACAGAAAACATAGAAGAATATCAGTATAATTAATTAACCTGTTTTGTCTTTCTCACAAATCAATACTGATTTAGTGATTTCTCCAATTTTGATTTCATAACTATACACTCCTACTCCAAGGGGGGGGGGGGCGAAAGCCCCCTTGCCCCCCTGAAATAAACCCTGTATCCTGTACCATAAATATTTGACAATTTTTAATAGCTGGGCTAGCTCACTTGTCACACTGAGCTTTGAGCATGCTCTTAGTAAATGACAATGCAATGCTCCGTTTATATTACTAGAAAAGCAACATTACCTGTAGAATTGGAAAGGGGACCAGAGGTAAAAAATCCAATAGTTCAAGATCAGGAAATAGAGGAGTTTGAGGGGCTAGGAGAAAAAATGAAACTAATGTTGGAAGTACAAAATGAAATGTTTAGTAAAGCTGGAAGTAATATTCAGTTGGCCCAAGAAAGATACAAGAAAGATTATGATAAGAAGAGAAAGTTGGATAAGGTATGTGCTTGTTGTTCTTTATTGCGAAGTAATTTTATGCTTTTTATAACCTAGGAATGTGAAATTGGATCTTGTGTTCTTTTAAGAAATTCGAGACGTGACTGTAGGAAGGGAGACAAAATGATACCAAAGTGGATGGGTCCGTATGAAATAGTCACTTTAAGAGATAAACTTGCTCAACTACGAAACCTGAAAACAAATTCCATTATGGCAAGCCTTATTAATGTTGATAGACTCAAATTGTACAAAGAAGCTTCAACTCCAGCCAATAAAAGAATGTGCGATAATGATTACAATCCAGTATGTCAGGTAAATGGTGCTCTACCACAAGAAGAAAATAAACCACTTTGCAAAGTTTCCTTTGATGATGAGATTAAAAAAACTGGAAAAATTAAGATGGAAAAAACTGAAAAAATTAAGATGGAAGTAAATTCCGAGGAATCACTTCATATACAGAAGGAGTTGAAAGTCTATAAGGGTCAAAGGTCATGTACAAAGAAATCTGCCAGAATTGTGGTAAATTACATATGGCAAATTATAAATAATTTTGGTATAGAACTAATAAAGAAGGTTTTGCTTTTTAGCTATGTATATATTTTTTTAGAAAAAAGCCAGCAGCCGATGAAATTTAGAGTTGATCATTATTTATGTTCATGTACATGTTGAAACAATAAATTTGGTTACTTTGCTTTTATAGCTCATAATGTAATTATTGTTATGACTTTGCTATGCTTTGATTGATTGATTTTTTTTGTATGATATTATGTTTGCAGGGTTCAAGGTACACAGCAGCAATGAGGCAAACACTGAAATCTGGAGATTGGCTAAATGATGAACATATTCATTTTGCACAAGAGCTACTTCGAAGAGATTATCCTGACATTGCTGGCTTCCAATCTACTCTTCTTTCACAAGTTGATCGATTTACTCCGATTGAATGTAGGTGTGAATCGCTTCAAATTCATCATATCAATGCTAATCACTGGATGGTATCAACAACTATTGGGGGCGAAGTCACTATTGCAGACAGCAAATGCTCGAGTGACTTTTCTTCTTGTCTTACTCACCAGCTAGCACAAGTCTATAGAAAATATATTGATAATCAAGTTGATGATGGACGAGAGACATATCTTCCAGTTTGCGTTTTACGAGTTCAGCAACAGTCAGGTGGAAGTGACTGCGGCTTGTTTGCTATAGCTTTTGCTGTTCACTTACTTCAAGGCAATAATATTGAAGAGATAGAATTCGATCAAAAGAAAATGCGTTCTCACTTGAATTATTGTTTTTGGAAAAAAAAATTGTTCGCCTTTCCTACTCTATCCAAGAAAGGATATCGAAAGACAACCCAATTACCATACTTTCACCTTGATATATACTGTTCCTGCAAGATGCCTGAAACATATGGGGACATGGTGGAGTGTGTTGACTGTGAAGAATGGTATCACAAAAGATGTATTGAAGGAATTAATAATGACTTTTCTGGGAATTGGATATGTAAATATTGCATGGAAAATGGAAACAATTCATAACATTTTATTATATTTCATTCATTTCTAAATTTTTTTTTGCTGGCTAATATTTTGCCACTACTAAGTACATGAATGTATTTTGAACACTGATATCTTGGTCATTACAATTGGAGTATTATATAATTCTTTTCCTTTAAGTACCAGCTCTTACATGGGATTTTGTATGTGGGTTTGTTAGTGTGTGCATAATCACCAATACAACCTGTGTGCCTTTGTTCAATTTCAATCTTGTTAGCTTTACCAAGCTTAGCTGTTTGCTAACTAAAATTATCATGTGCCTAACATCTGATTTGCTCTTTTCAAGACATAATTGATAAAAGTACATAGCTATTGATACTATTTCACTGCATAATAGTATATGAGTTCACTATTTTAGGGAAGATGTTGAATTTCTTGTTTTTTCTTGTTTTATTTATTTTGATCAATTCATAAATTGCATATGTAGTCACTCATAAATTAAAACAACAACAACTATCCCAACACTTCAGTTGTGTAGCTATAAGAACACTTAAAATTCCATAGCCCATGCAGACTAATCCATTTTCTATGATGCTCAATTATTCAAATACTTCAGCTTTCTGAACATCCCCTACTAACATTATTCAGATAGCTTAAGTCCTACTGTATACTGTACAGATTACTTTTTAAGGTCAAACAAGAGATGAACTGCTCTACAGTAATATGTAATGAAAAGAAAAAGAAAAAAGGATTAGGCGATATAAGCCACAGCTACAGAGCTTATGATTATGTCCTAGGAGGGGGTGTCACCATATCCTGGAGGGGGTCACTGAAATCTAGGATTAGGTGACCCCAGGGAGTCACCGTGTCCTAGTATAGAGTGACCCCGGTCACCAAAAACTAAGGATTCAGTGACCGGGGGTCACTGTAGGGTGGGACTGCTCTACAGTAATATGTAATGAAAAGAAAAAGAAAAAAGGATAGGCGATATAAGCCACAGCTACAGAGCTTATGATTATGTCCTAGGAGGGGGTGTCACCATATCCTGGAGGGGGTCACTGAAATCTAGGATTAGGTGACCCCAGGGAGTCACCGTGTCCTAGTATAGAGTGACCCCGGTCACCAAAAACTAAGGATTCAGTGACCGGGGGTCACTGTAGGGTGGGGTCACCAAATCCTACGACACCGGATCCCGCTTTAAAGCGGGGTGAGACCGGTTGGTTTCTCCGAATTTTAAAAAATAGTTACTTTATAGCTAGAACGTTCAGATTGCATACACAGGTGCCCAATGCATTGGAGAAGCATCTAAAATAGCTTTCAGCCAGGACTGCTTCGACAGTACCTTACAGCAGTTGCTTTTATTTCTTCCTCGGCAAAACAAACAAACATCGGTTCTCCGTCGAATTTTAAAAAAAGTTACCTTCTTCACAGCAGCTTCATTTATGGATCCAGTCATCTCCAGAGCTTTGTAGAAGCAGCAAAAAATTGCTTGAGCTCAGTAGCCTTCCATAACACATTGAAACAACCGCTTCTTTGCCGACCAAGACTTTGCGGTTTGACTTACTGTCTTCTCCAATTTTTATAAAATCGCCAGTTCAACTGGGGACCTCCCTATTACGTACAGTCTTAGGTAATGCTTATTACATCATAGGAAAAAAGTGAGCGTGTCGTGTGACCCCGGTAACTATGCAAAAAAATTTTTTTTTCAAAGTCATTTTTTTTAAGATGGCGTCTAGAAGTTACAATGCGGTGCAAGTTTTAGCATAGGTGCCAACTTTCCAGAATCTATTTCAGGGACAAAAACCACACCCTGGCCACACCCACAATGACATAATTTTTAATGACATCATCTATGCAAAAGTTTAAAATTACAATAGCTGTTCTTCTTCTTCACCATTAAAATAAAAGCGATTTTGCTGTAGCAGAGCTAGCTTTAGCCTTTTACTTGTGGCATGTTTATAGTTAGTGTGATTACTAGTAGCTTTGATTAGGTCTAGACAGCCAGCTGGCTAGCACAGCTATAAGTAAATAACCAAGGGCATACTACTTCACTATAGTATGTCCAAGTTGAGCAGATAATATACAGCAGATGGAAAACGCAAACTGGTGAGGCTTTCTTCTGAAGAGACAGGATTAAAATCAGTCGATTCTACCTACTGTGTCCCAAGAAATATTCTGATATTCACAGGATTCAGCAGAAAGCTACTAGACTTTCTTGTTAAATAAAATTAATCAATTGTATCATTTACTTATGTATATAAAAATTGATGAAATGATAAAATTGTGATCCGAGTAGAAGGTGGAGTGCTGCCTGAGTTGGTCCTAATCCTTACAATAAACGGCATCTACAGTAGTGAAGAAAAGGAATTGGCATAAACACGGCTTTGACAAGCACACAATTTAACAGCAAACAGCTTAAGTGTGGCTGTATTACAAGTTGCTAGCTAAATGATAGCTATAATCACTGTGATATTATTGCTATACGGCAGTTGATATTGAACAGAGACAAATAATCTTACCTACATCCAATCAGGTGGTCTTGTACCCTCTGTGACAACAGGGCACTCTGTCTATCCTGTTTCCACACTCGCAACCTAAGCTAATCGCAGACACAAAGCTAGAAACGCAGCAATCTGAGAAGAAGCCATTGTTTACAAAATTCTTAATGGAGACTGCCGCGTGATCAATTGAGCCATACTATACCGCGACTAAAAGCGGACGCGTTTTGAGCGGGAAACCTGTGCTTTTTCTATTCCCATAGACTTTTGTATTGAGTGTTGGAATAGCACTATCTCTCCGGTTTTGGAATATACTGAGGTAATATTTTTAACCGCTTCGGCGCGAGCTTTCCAATGGTGCTAACCCCGGATGCGTAGCTGCTTCCGTTCTAAAGTTATTCAAGTTTTTCTTGCGGCCAACTCAACCTGCAGGCTTCCGGGACATACCATTGCACTTTCCGGGACTCCGTGACAGAGTGATAAATCCGGGACTGTCCCGGATGATCCGGGACAGTTGGCACCTATGTTTTAGACTTGCTTGATGCTGACTCTAGCGACTCAGGATCAAGGGGAGAGAAGGGAGACGACATCTAGGGCTATAGGAGGCCCTGTATCAGGGTTGGTGGACCAGACCCCGTCAACTCTGATACTGAAAATGGGAGTCAAGAAGATGATCGAGGTAAGCTTGTCTTTCTCTTGTCTTTCTCTTGAAAAATAGCAAGCTTCTGTTGTGGAAAGGACTCATTTATAGCTATATTGAGATAGAGTAAGCTGTTTAGCTATAATATATATATATATATATATTATTGAGTTTTGAGATTTGAAAGTGGCTTGTGGTTTTTTGAACAATTTCAAATTTTCAAAAAAATTTAAATTTTTTTTTACCACATTACTAGGACCAGATGTGAATGCAGTCACCGACCCCGATTACGCAGATGAGGGGACAGGAGCAGAGTCTTCCAGTGATGAAGGAGAGGATACCGGACCTGAGTCTTCCAATGATGAAACACGAATAGGAAGCAGGTTCCACTGATGAAGAAGAGGAAGTGGCTCCTCCTGCTCCGAGTTCTGGACGTCCTCGCAGTCGGAGAAGGCGGGAATTGAAGAACAAGAGTCGGGTGGATGAGGTAGGGGGAGAGTGGAAGAAAGATGACAACACACCCATTGATATTCCATAATCTTTTGTGTAAAGGACCACAGACTTTGATATTTGTGGCTGCTCCCCCCTCCCCCCTCCCCCTCCCTGAACATCCCAAAAGTTGTAATATGTATTGTTATTGTCGTTGTCGTTGTCTGTGTTTTTGTGGTGTTGTAGTGGAGCTTCACACTCGATGTATATGTGTGTGCGTGGAGTTGAAATGTTATTCTGGCACTTCCAGATCTAACCGGGGAGGGAACGAACTCGGGGGTGGGGGGGGGGTGGGGTCTTTTCTAATCGGGGCTACTATGCCCATGTAAGTTGAATTTCATGTATGTGTGTGTGTGTACAACACCAGTCAATTTATATTATACATTTATTTTTATGATCTGTATTCACCTGTATCTTCTTTTTTCTAGTGTGTGTGTGTGTGTATGTGTGCATTTGTGGAATGAGAGAGAGCATCCGTGGACAAACAGTATGTGGCACTTCCGTATACAACCTGGGAGGGAACTCTGGATCTTTTTGGATCGTGACTACTATGCCCATGTAAGTTGAATTTCATGTGTGTGTGTGTGTGTGTGTGTGTGCACCAGTCAATTTATGTATAATAAATTATACATTTATTTTTATGATCTGTATTCACCTGTAGCTTCTTTTTTCTTGTGTGTGTGTGTGTATGTGTATGTGTGTGCGTGCATTTGTGGAAAGAGAGAGAGAGCAACCATGAACAAACAGTATGTGGCACTTCCGGATCCAACCTGAGAGAGAACGAACTCGGTCTTTTTCGGTCTGTGACATCATCCATGCCAAGTAAGTTGAATTTCATTTCAACTTACTGATATTTGGGTGTCCAGCTAGGGCTGGGGGGATTATGGTACAAGAATGTCAGTGAAAAGTAATGACGGGGGAGGGGGGGTTATGGTACAAGAATGTCAGTGAAAAGTAATGACGGGGGAGGGGGGGTTATGGTACAAGAATGTCAGTGAAAAGTAATGACGGGGGAGAGGGGGGGTTATGGTACAAGAATGTCAGTGAAAAGTAATGACGGGGGAGGGGGGGGCTCAATTCAGCGAGGCCAGCAGTTATGTTACAAATGTCATTGTTGTCTTGTGTTTTTTTGGTATTGTATGGAGGTTCCGGATCCTATGGGAGGGATCGTTCAGTCTGTGACACCATCCATGCCGGGTAAGTTGAATTCCACGTGTGTGCTTGTACTGCTTTTCATTTTCAAAGTACACTTTCTCAATACATGTTTCTCTCATGTACAGTGTGGAGTATACATAGCAGGTGTTCATACAGTGGGAGGCTAGCGCTAGGTTCCCCCCTAGAATTTTGGGAGTTGAATAGAAATGAACATTTAGGAAGCATTTATTTTTAGTCTGATATTGTATCCCATTATGTTCCTATCATAACTGAGCCTTTAGTGCATAGGACCGAACACTGATCATCAGTGTGAAGTATAGACTCGTATGCAAAGATGTGCATCAAAGTAGTGTAGGTTCCAAAAAATGGGTGTGGCGAAGTACACTCGGAGCCCCACCCCAAACAAAAATCCTGTATGAAACCGCATACAATAAATCATAAAGTTTGCAATTATATAGGATCATGAATAATTTGTTGTTTGTATTACAAATATCTTTGTTGTTTGTGTTTTTGTGTATATGAAATTGTTTTGTAGTGGAGCTCGACGTCCGATGGCATACGTTCCTTGTGGACACTCATAGATGTCTCCTACATGATCACAATCAGCACCACACACAACAAACAACATATTTTATTGTTGAACTAATATAATATTGGTATATAATGCATCAAACAATATTATTTCTATTTTATTTTATTTGTTATTGATGGGAAAAGTGGATTTTTTTGGGGGAAAAAAATTTTTTTTTGAAGTATTAGTAGATGGCTTAAATATTATTCAATTTTCTCAATCAAAAAATGAGGGGAATCCCAAACTCTTGGTCTATTTAGTGATATATGGTTGCTATGGGGTTTTCCCAGCCAGCATCGAGTTAAAAAAATAAAACGGCACTGCTCTATTCCCCGGTAGAAAATTAGATTATTGGTTTGGAGCTCCTTTTGGATCAGTAAAATATTCTTATACACTATGCTTAAAAATTTGATATATTGAAATTACATTATCGTATGTCTTACAGAATATTATAATTCTTTCCATGTTACTTCTCTCAATCTTTAACTTCTCCACAGTACCTTGAAAAACTTTACTAATTACATCATCTCCTCTATCACTCACAGCATATACGATATTATCTCTAGCTGGAGGAATGTAAATGATTTCTGGCATCTGCATACTTAAACTATTTATAATACATTTTCTGGTAGATTTTGTGGCTGTTGCGGTTAATGCCATCACTCGAACTGTGTCTGGTATGATACTTCTAATTTCATCTAGGTGTGAAAATTCAGTTCTAACCCCTACAATTAAACAAGACATTATGTATGAATCAACACAACCACTCGGAACATTATAGTATTATAAAATAGAATAAAATATCTGTAACAACTTGTAAGCTAGGTTGTTATTGCTATCTACATAGCTACATACCATTTCTTTATGCAGTGAGCTTCATCCACTACAAAGCCAACTAAATTTAAACAGTATATTCTAGATAAAGTGCCTCAGGAGACACAAAAATGACCTGATATTCACCCCTCTCTATTTCTTGTTTAGTTTGAGTAGAGATGGATTCCTTGTCTGAAATAAAAGTTGCTCTGATGCCCATTTTTGTTATGCTTCCAACCTGATCTTTCATTAAGGCTATCAGAGGTGACACGACTAGAACAATTGACTGTCCAGAAACACCTCTAAGAGCATCAAATAACCTTGGCAATAGAATATAACACAAGGATTTTCCATAACCAGTGGGTAAGAAACAAATACATCTCGCCCAGAAGCAAACTTCTGCAAACATATCTCCTGTTTAGGCTTCAGAGTTAAGCCCAGGTCAGATGTAACTTCACTAATCCCGCTCTGCAAAGGAGTCAACGCTTCCATAGATCACCTGTGCTTGAATCAATCTGATCGTATACAGTGTAGTCTGCGCGCAGTTCTGCGGTTGGCATAAACGTATTCATCACGAGCGGAAAGGAATGTGGCAAATACGAGATAGGCTGGTATTTCCCCCGTGTAGAGTCTGGTAAAGGGTCTGGCTTGCGAGACTACAAATTTGGAGGTGGCTTTTCGGGCAATTTTTGTATTGCTGTGTCTTGTATGTAGCGTGCTGCAAACTGGTAAATTTCCCCTCAATACCTTTGCTTAGTTGTTTCAACTAACATAATGTAAGGTTATAGCTATTACTATATTTGTTAGTGCTGAATCTGGATAGGATGGATGCTTATGTGTTTAGAGCTACACCTGCTCTTGAAATGGAATGATGTTAAGTGTTT
>WLWD01004414.1_pt1 | contig 27831 bp, 16 predicted proteins | sample 6712731 | NCBI WGS metagenome assembly WLWD01 (sample SAMN12718690, study PRJNA576275) | sponge metagenome | isolation source: marine sponge | host: Mycale hentscheli | place: New Zealand: South Island, Marlborough, Capsize Point | collected 2014-11-01
TTGCCACCTTTTCTCTGCTTCTGAGCAGTATTCTCCAGAAGTACCTCTATCCCTACATTTTATAGTTATTATATAGCATGGGTGAAGAAATACAAATATATTGCTTAAGTTATGTGAACAACCACGTAATAAGGATAAATGCAGCTATTGCCTTTAAAATATTCAAATTAGGGCAAACATACTTTGTGTCAAGCAACAATATGCGTAGAGGCTGACCAATTTGTTTGCACTTATGCCCAATGAATATACACTAAAAATGGGAGTATTAAAATATAGTCTAAATTACTTTTACCATTTTAATTTTTAGAACAGAAATTTATCTTTGCTAAGTGCCTGAAATTTCCTCGTATAATTTTGAAACTTCTAAGCATTGCTGACACATTCAAATTTCTGTAACTGAGAAGAGGGTTTCGATACAAATTACATATTTTTTCATAGTGCCATTTTATATTATTAAATTGAGAAATATACACTAATATTTAAACATGGATGCACATTGCTCAACATTTCTAGCTAACAATGAGGGGAAAAATTCTTGTAGTGTAAAGACCAAGTAACATTTCGAAGGACTAATTAATGAAATAGAATGTAATAACATGTGATAGTTATACACATGTGTTTTTTTTCTTTCATTGCATATATACTTATTTCATTTAGTAGCACATGAGTATTTTATTCTACTCTTCGTCAGACATTAGCTACTTTCTTAAATTTTATTTCTGGTTTCAAATTCAATTGTACTTTTCAAGCTTTTTTTTTTTAATAACATTACAGACATGCAATAGCTTTGGTCTTGATGATCTTGTCATTTTTTGAAATTATATAAGCCCTAACCACACATCAGCTGATACTGTTTGGTCCTAGCCTTACAGGCTAAGCCTGCCACCCTTTTCATTCCCTTGAGCAGTATCTTCACATCGAATTCATGCTTTGATAATAGGTATATTTTATGTTTTCCTGTGCTTTAGTTATATTGAATTCAACTCACTACTATAATCGCTGTTGATCCTGTCATTCCAGTATAACACCTCTATTCATGTCAGTTACAGTGATAATATTGAATCATGACATCAATCGTGGGTATTAGTAAATTACCACAACTACCTTCAGTGCTGCCTATGCTACTAGTGCCCAACACACTAAAGTTACACTCTCATTGTCCACATACCTAAAAAGTACCTCTGTCCCAATGTTAATTCTTATCTAATTCATGTTTCAATCATAGGTAATTTTTTCTTGTGCTTTAGTTTTATTGATTTCAACCTCATTGCAAATTTTTTTGTTCAAGTAAAGATTCAATGACCTCATCCTGCGTCACTTCCTCCCCATTTTCTTCCTCACATGTTGGAAGGCTATTACTGTCAAAAGGTAGCCTCATTTTCTGCTGGAAATGCATGTAGTTGGGCTAGTGCTTTGTTGAGCTTCGAAAAGCACGACATTCATTAGTATACGAGTTCAATGAACCAACTTGCCTACAAAAAATTTTTTTGTGGATAATCACACCTTGTTGAAGCTTATTTTAAGTTGTGTCTATTATAAATACTCTGTTGAGCATGTGCGAAGTCAGCTACATTATTACGTCATTTTATTATAGCTATGTATAAGGTCAGTGCTGTGTTTGAACATTGATTGTTAACCTGAAGTTCAACTTGAAGAATGCTGTTATTAATGAACAGGTATCACTACACATGCAACAAAGCAACATCACTTCATAATAATACAATTCTAATTAATATGGGTACAATTAGTGGTGGTGATTAATGGGTGTGGTTTATCCTTAAAGCATTTTGTTGAAAGTTGGAGCATATGCAATAAGAAATAAAAGGGTCATATATATTATTAAAATCTGTGGCTATGCAAGTTAGTTATACTCAATTTCTTTTTTCTAGATAACCTTGCTTAGCTATATAGTCTTTCTTCTTTTTTTCTAAATTAATGAGAATCCCATGTGTGAGTGTAAACACTAGAAATCCTGTGGTGAGTTTGAAAAATATGAAATTTGTGTGAATTTGGAGGCACTGGCTGAATTGAATCTACTATCTCATCTGGTGGAATAATTGGATTTGACTGGAACAAGGTATAGAGTACCCGCTAACGTCTTTAGCTTGTTTCGGTGCTGACAATGGTCACATGACTCTACCTAATAACATAAGAGGTAAAGAGAACACTTATAGTTTTTTTTAATCTATAGAATTGCAATTTGTGATCATTTTTTATCACATGCAAACAAGCTAACTGTTCAACTTTAGCAATTCCTGAATTAGATCATAAAGATTCTTAAAATGTCTACAGAATCTGTGGTGACTGTCAATATCACCTCTCCTCTCTCTTGATCATTAATCATGTATTCCATCATTGGTTTCTTGCATGAACTAAAAATGGCTGCATACTTCAAGAAACCAATGGCTTAATTCAACCAAAGGAATAATTCAATAGTTCCTATATTTTCATACTTCAATGCCGTTGTTCTGGTCATCATATCTGATTGCCCTCTTGTGTTCTTTCAGTCTGGTTTCAAGGGCCCTGCCCGTTTCGCCCACATAAGAGCTGCCAAACTCGCATTGCACCCTATATATCACCCTTTGATTTTTCCTTGGGGTATTCTCTTCTTTACTTTCACTAATAGACTGAGTAGTGGGGCTAGAAGAGTTGAAGAACGGTATGCTCATTATAATATTCATGACTATCCTTCCTACCACAAACGCTCCCCAAAAAAGGTAAAGGGTCAATAGGCCAATACAATAAGTGGGCGTGTACCTTGCCTATTTGGCTGCGTAGTACAAGCTTCTTTTCGCTGGTTTTTCGGAGCTGGAGGAGTAGTGGCTTTCTTTTCCCACCATGCTCTCAATAAAAAGGCTAAGAGTCAAATAAATTTATACTGTAAGTGGGCGTGTACCTTGTCTATTTGCCTTAGAGGGGCGTAGTACGAGCTCCTTTTCGCTGGCTTTTTAAAAGCTTCGGAGCTGGGAGTAGATATCTGACTATTCTCTTTGAGGACACTAAACCATGGCTAGAAGACCGAGCTGGTCTCGAACCTTTAGAAAAGATTCCAAGCTGCAACAGTATTTCTTAGACCTGGTGGTACCTACAGGGAAGACCCTTGGAACAGGTTCATATGGCTCAGTGCTAGAAGTAAGTGGAAAGTTCTAACCTTACCAAACATTTCAAAATAAAATATAGGGAAGTTTATATTTCTTATATAAACTTTTTACATAAAGTAACTAGCTTGCATTGAAGTAACTAGCTAAGTTTCCACATATAATGAGAGTTTAATGCACTTCAATCAGTATTAATCTGTAAAACATTGTTTAGCAATATAACACATTTTTATAAAATTTTCATAAAAATTTTAGCTTATCATTAACTAGCTATGCATTGAAGGAACTATGTTTCCACATACAATGAGAGTTTAATGCTCTTCAATGAACAATCATACTGAATCTGTAAAATATTGTTTAGCTATTATAACACATTGCTATTATATAATGCTATTTCAGGTAAAATACAGCAAGGTTTTGTGTGCTGCCAAGCGTATGCACCAACTATTACTGGATCCTGGTAATGAAGGAGTTCGAGAGACTGTAGACAGATATCAACGAGAATGTCAACTCATGGCAGGTCTCCGACATCCTAACATAACACAGTTCCTTGGTCTGTGTTTCCTTGAGGGATCAGAGCTACCTCTACTGGTGATGGAGAGACTAGAAATGAGTGTAGACGACCTCCTGGAGTGTGCCCCTAATATTCCACTTGCAGTCATGATTTCCATTCTTACAGACACAGGCAGCGGTTTAGTTTACTTGCATAGTCGAGGGCCTCCCATAGTTCACAGAGACCTGACTGCGAGGAACATCCTCCTCACATCATCTCTGACAGCTAAGATCACTGACATGGGAAACTCTCGCATGGTAACTTTAAAACCAACTCAACTAGCCCAAACACTCTCAAAGAACCCGGGGACCACTGTGTACATGCCACCAGAGGCTCTCAGCGAAAGTCACAGATATGGCCCATCTCTAGATGTGTTCTCATTCGGACATCTTGCCCTTTATGTACTGACACAGGTAAAACATAGTTGAATATGCAACATACACTATTAGTGCAAAGTTTAAAGTTCAAATAAAGATTTTTATGGTACTATGTTATATCAAGTAAGGAGACCACTAATCAATCAAGTTATTATAATACTAGCGTGTGCACATTAATTAGATAGGTATTTTAAAAGTTAGGTGTTGTAGTCTTGGCCTAGCCAGACCATCAACCCAGATGCAGAAACTCTAATTAACACTATATTTTTCTAACCATACATTTTTCATTATTTTTTTCTCTTGGATTTGTTGAACTCTTTCTCACGCACTGTTATTTTTTCATGTTTCTATTTATGTAACTGTTTTCACCATTATCCAGATTTTTCCTCATTCAATAATGTTTACAGTAAATTTATTGAGTGTATGCATGCTGAATTTTGTGCCCATGCAACCTAGCCTAATTATACTGTTCTCAGTGATCCTATTACTATGTACTGGGGGATTCCTTTGTGTTGTCCTCTCTACCCTACACTTTGTGCTCACGCCCGAACAGTTGTACCATTATCCTATTATAATATTGGTACTGAATATATTGTGATAATTTTAATTGACAATTACACACAAATCAATTGATTAATTTCAATAATTTGTTAGATATTTCCAGGAGAGCTGCTATTGGCTACATGTTCAGATCCACACAATCCTGGTCGAGTTATTGGTCGCTCTGAAGTAGAGCGTCGTGAGGTGTACATGAAAATGTTGGAGGATCAGTTACTGAAGTCTTACCCTATTCTAGTAGAGATGGTGACTAATTGCCTGCACAATACTCCTCAAACAAGACCTACTGCTGAGCAACTACTAGAGACACTAACACCAGTACAGGATGCAATGGAGAACACACATGGAGGGAGTCTGGGGAGGACCATCAACATAGTCAATGTGTTACACATGAAGGAAACTAAAGAAAAGAATAAAAGAATAAAAGAACTCGAGGTAACATCAATATGTGAACAACAATCACTTATTAAGTCTGCCAAATAGTTATTACATTAATTACATTACTGAAGTTGTCACATAGAAACCTGTATTTGATAAGTACATACTTGAACACACTTATCTAGCAACAAGCTTAACTATATATAAAAAAAATTATCCAATTTGTTTTAATTTGCCAATTGTGCATAAATAATCAATTAATGATTGAAGTTGAGTTCTTAATTTCTGCCATTAACATCTTAATGTTATCTTCGTTGTTGTGATCATGGAAATAAATACCATTCACCGAGAGATATTTTTACCTGTTATTGGTAGTTATAACTAGTGATGTGCTTGAGCATAAATGTTGTGCGAGCCTAAAACTCAACTATTGTTATAGGATTGATTTTAGCTTCTAACACTCAAGCTGCTAAAAAAAAAGTCGAATTTTTCTAATTATTCATATACGATTAAAGGCATTCAATGCCATAGTAACCACTCCTCGCAACTGTTTGAATTGAAAAAAAAATGCAACACAAAAAACAACAACAACAACAGGTTATTTAAACGTTTTCTTTGTGATATTCTTTAGCTATGTAGTAGTTGTAATGCACAATACTTACACACAACTGAACATACCCACACAAGACTTGCCTTTGTCGTTAGTCTAGTGGACAAAGATTTTTCAAGTGAGTATTGTTGCGTAGAGCTTATAACAGTAACAAATAGCGTATTAAGTTACCACCGCCACTAACTCAAATAGAAATGGAACTCTGTAAGGTTTTTTAATTTTAACTGCACCCACGAAAGAATTCAAAGCGGTAATAAATTCAATTTCTAGGATTATACGGGTTATGATTGATAACCAGAGTATTTGGTTTAGTGCAGTTTTGGATGGGGTCGAACACAAAGCTATCACAAAATACGTTAGAGTCAAACTACAAAATGACATATGTACATCCACACATAATAATGTGACCGGATTTGTGAAAACCCGGCTAAACGCGGCATCTAAAGTTTTCTAATTTATTCTACCAGTAGGCTGCACGGGGCCTTGGGATGCCTTCCTCCTAATTTGGAAGCTGTAGCACAAGCCGTCTTCGCCCTACGCACTACAACACTTCAGTATTTTTGCTAAACTTATTATTGCTGATTTCGAATAAACGCCCGGTAAAGGCGTTGCTAAGGTCAGGGGGCGTGCCTTGTGTCCGTATACTATTACTGCGTGTCTCCGGACACTATGGAATAAATCGGTTACAGGCGGATTGAAAGAAGTCTAAAAGGCTTAATGCAGAGCTCCTTAAGAAACTATGATGACGAGAATTGCGTGAGTACGTGAATTATGTAGAATAGCAAGTGAATTAGTTAGCTACAGTTTTTTCCGGGCTGTTAGTGAAAAGCCCGCCAATAATTTCTTAGCAACTCTCCGTACACGAGTCCAACCGGCTAGTGTTTCTAGCCTCCTAGTGTGAGTTCTAGAGCACGCCAGAGCTTACAACTGCGTCATAAGCTAGAGCTAACTGGTGTCTATCCATTTCTGCCATAAAATTTTTTTCGAAAAAAATCGACCCATAAGGTTTTACCCGGTGATACTGAAAAAAATTGTTTGCCGCGTTTAGGCGGATTTTCCCAAATCCGGTCACATATATAAACAAACAAAAATTCCCGGTTTTCAATTTATGTTACCCCTGAGAGTGTCTCTCTCACTCAGCTCACTCGCCTATAAACCTAATTTCAATTGTAACCAGTAGCTTCTCAACTCTACATAGCTATTGCTCAATATTTTTTGACATTCTCTGTTTTTTTTATTTCCTTTTGTCTTTGACGAGTTGAATATCATTTGCTTTGTTGTTGTTGTTTTTTGCCAAACTATATATTTAGATATTGTTTGTTTTAATTGTTGTGTTGTCGTTTGATGTGTTATATTATTAGATTTCTGAAAATAGATTAGAAACAGAAAATAATGAATTGACTGAAAAAAATTCAGGACTAGAAAGTGCAAGAATGATGCTTGAATCTTCAAATACACAACTTATAGAAGAGAAACATCAATTGGAGACAAGTGTCATGCAAGTACAGGCAGAAAACAATCAACAGATGACTGAGAACAATCAACAGAAGACTGAGAACAATCAACTGAAGACTGAGATCAATCAACTGAAGACTGAGATCAATCAACTGAAGACTGAGAACAATCAACAGAAGACTGAGAACAATCAACAGAAGACTGAGAACAATCAACTGAAGACTGAGATCAATCAACTGAAGACAGAGAACAATCAACAGAAGACTGAGAACAATCAACTGAAGACTGAGATCAATCAACTGAAGACTGAGAACAATCAACTGAAGACTGAGATCAATCAACTGAAGACTGAGAACGATCAACAGAAGACTGAGAACAATCAAATGAAGACTGAGAACAATCAACTGAAGACTGAGATCAATCAACTGAAGACTGAGAACAATCAACAGAAGACTGAGATCAATCATCTGAGGAACCAGATAGCAGCTGAAAGAATTCAGTTAGAATCTCATCACAAAGAAGAAAAGCTTCATCTAAAATCTCATCATCAAAGAGAGAAACAAATTCTCCAATCTGTAGTCGAGCGACTTACAAAGGAACTGGAGCGTATCACCTCAGTGTCAACTAAAAAGAAATCCTTAGTAAGTACTTTGCATTTTTATTAACTGTGTCTCCATTATATTTTATAAGGAGTACTGATTACTCTACATCTAATAATATTTAATGTTACAGTGTAAGATGTATTGGTTATTGTGGTGGTACAACGCGACGCAGATAGGATGGCTGCCACCAGGTTGTTAGCAATCTGTCGATTAAGCAGGCAAGTGCTCCCCGCTACCCCAAACGCAGAGAGACTAATTTTGTTTAGTGGAAATAATGGAGTTAAGGTGACAACAGACAGCACGCGTACAACTGCTGGGACACACGCGCAACTGGCCAATATATAGAAAACCAGCTGCGCATGCGTCATAAGTAAAGTGCCTATAGAAACGTAAGTGTGCGTGATATAGAACGGGTGACGGTTCGCATAAAATGTGATTGTTAATTGTGCGTGTGTAGGTTCTACGTGATGCATGTGGTGGGCCGTGCCACCACATCTCCCCCCCTTGAAGTAAAGACATCTGGGTGGGTCAGTGAGATGACTGAGGGCATGATTTCTGCTCTGCAGACTGGGGGTGGGGCTCGGAGGGCCATGACTGTCTCGACAGCGCATCCGCGATGGGGTTGGCGAGTCCATTGATGTAGGAGATGTCGAATTAATACTCCAGGAGTCGAACTTTCCAACGTGTGAGTCGAGCAGATGGGGCTTGTCCGTCCAAAATGTGGATTAATGGCCTGTGGTCGGTAAAGACCTTGAAGAGCCGTCCTGACAACAGGAGGTGAAAGTGCTGAATGGTCGCCAGGAGAGCTGCTGCTTCCAGGTCGATGAAGGCGTAGATCTTCTCTGATGGCTTCAATTGCCTGGAGTAGAATCCGGCTGGGATCCAGGTGTCGTCTCGGAAGACACACAGTGCTCCGCCCACTCCTGAGTAGGAGGTGTCTGTGAAGACTGCTAATGCATCATCACTACATGGGACAATAACAGAAGAATGATTTGAGATAAGTGAGATGATCGTGATAAATGCTTTTGAGAAGTCGTCTTACAGTGTAGACGTTCGGGCATATCTTTGATCAGATGACGAGTGAGAACAGACGTATAACAGGCTAAATTTGGGATGAATTTGGAATAAAACGTAACAAGCCCGAGAAATGACTTTAGAGAATGTTTGGAAGAGGGAATGACGTAATTTGAAATGGATTGAACTTTGGATGATGGAATGGATAAGCAACCTTTGCCCACATGAAATCCCAGAAAGTCGAAAGATGTGAAACACCAGGAACATTTTTGTTCTTTCACGGTTAGACCAGCTTGTGAAAGACGTGCTAAGACTGAGACAATGTGGGTGAGGTGATCATCGAACGTGCAATTGAAAATGACTATGTCGTCAATGTACGATTAACAGAAGTTTTCCAAGCCTCTGAGCACCATTTGCATTAATAGTTGGAAGGTGCATGGAGCATTGGTTAACCCGAAGGGCATGACCTTGAATTGAAATTTACCCTGCAGGCAGGTGAAAGCTGTGAATTTCTTTGACTCCTCGTCCATAGGGACTTGGTAGAACCCTTTCAAAAGGTCCATTTTTGACAGTAATCTTGCTTTACCCAAGTCAGCAACGATCTCCTCAATAGATGGCATTGAGAAGGGGTAATGAATGGTAACTGAGTTGAGTTTGCGGTAGTCTATCACTATCCGAATGCCGCCGTCCTTTTTCTTCACAGGAATTGGAGGACTTGACCATTTTGAGGTTGAAGGCTCAATGACTCCTAACTCCAACATAGACTCGATCTCCAATCTAAAGGCGTCTTGATGGGCCAAAGGGCAGACCAGATGGGAGTGGATGATGTAACTTGAATAGAGTGAGTGACGAGTGAGGTGCTGCCAGGTTTGTTGGCAAATACAGAAGGGAAACTTCGTAATACTAAGTCGAGTTGTGATTGTTGGAACTGTGACAAAGGGAGTGGTGTGGAAGTGTTGATAGGTGAGAGAAATTCATCTTGGACATGTTCGTGTGCAACTATCAAAGCTCGATACACAGGTAATGACTTTTTGATCTGTGATAGATGAACAACCTTTGCTTTTGATTTCTTTCCTTGGGGTGTAATCGAACAATTGTCTGGTGGGAGTAATTGATGTATAACATATGGGCCATCCCAAGATGGCTCTAAGCATTTGTTGCGTTTGAAAACTACATCACCTACTTTAAAATTGGCTGCCAATTCAGACTCCCTGGACAGACATTTCTGTGCACACTTGGTTGACAATGATTTTTTCACATGGTGCGTTTGGCATGCCAACATGTCATCTAGATCCGAGATGAACTGAGGTAAGTTAACTGAGGGAAGTGATGACGATGTCCATAGTGACTTCAATGTTGAGAGAATGAACGGAGATGGCTTTAAAAATAACAGTTCGTGTGGGGTGAAGCCATGACGTGAACTGGGAACATTACGTGCAAAGTAAAGAGCAAGATCAAGAACCATTGGCCAGTCATGCTTATGTGAGATACATTTAGAGAGCATGGACTTCAATGTTGAGTAAAACCGCTCAAGTCTACCATTTGATTGCGGGTGATACGGTGATGTGCGTATGTACCCGATGTTAAACCTTTTTTTGAGGAGCGACAGAGTGATAGACATAAAGTTTGACCCTTGGTTCGTGAAAATTAATAGACAAAATGACCTTGGAAGTTTCCTCTGAGGTGTAAGTTCTCAGAGGAACTGCAAAGGGGAAACCCGATGCTAGTTCCATGCAAGTGAGTATGAACCTGAATTTCTGGCGAGTGATTCATCATCGTGTTGCATGTCCGAATATTCCTGTTTGGAAATGCCATCGAATGTGAGTGTGGGCATAGCTTTAGGAGTCAATAAAGGGTCAGATGAATTGCCAGGTGGAGATTCTGATTGTGATGCTCAACCTGATCGTCTAATATGTCCTCTAGTGAAACAGGTGATGCACCTTCTGTGCTGTGTAATGCCTCTGACACATGTGAAGCTAAATCTGATTGTGCCTGCATTGCCCTTGTGACAGTGAGAACAGGGTGTGGGCATGAGTTGATGAACTCAATGAGGTTAATGATATTCTGCTTGCCGAAATCAGTGCCAAGTAGAATAGTACGAGGTGGCAAACGTGAATCTACTGCCAAGTGACAATCACCTTGAAGTGTGGGCAGAATGACTGGTAGTGTGAATACAGGGACGGACTTTGTGACCTGTGATATACCTTTGATTGAGACAAAATGAGAAGGTTCGTAATCTAGGTCAATGAAATCATCAGATATGACAGATATCTTAGCACCTGAGTCGATAATGATCGGGGTTTCAATACCATTTACTGTGCCTTGTGTGACTATGTCTTCCTCTGTGTAACAGTTGAGTGGGAGGATGGACTCAGAGATTATGTCGTCATCAGAGAGAGTAGGTTCGACTACACGTACCGGCCTAGATGAGTTCCTAGGGATGGGAACAGGTTTAGATGATTGTTGTGTTTGCTGAACAGTGTCGTGTGAAGGTTGCATGTATGATTGCCGTGATTGGGTTGTTGTTGAATGAGTGGGACAGATATTGGCGTAATGGCCTAGCTGGTTACACTTATAACAAGTGACTGTGGAGATATCACGTCTAGCGAATGAACTTTGAACTGGTTTGGAACAGCCCTGTGGACGATTAGGGCTATAATGGGGTTGGTGTGGATTTATTGTGGGAGAGGGTAGAAGTGCTGAACGATATTGATTGTGATAATGAGGTCGTTTGTATACATGCCGTGAATCAACAACAGATGGTTCTTGATGAGCATTAAAATGGAAGTTGTTAGGAATAAATTTAGAGTGAGACACGGACGAGGAAAGGAACCAAGAGTTACACTCCTGAACAAATGCAATGTTGGAGGCACAGGATTTGTTGAGAACAGCTTCCCTGTCCTGTGACATACCAGCTACAATTCCCACAGTAGCAAACAAATTAGCCATGTCGGAGACGACTGCATCACTGAAATTCAACAAAAATGGAAGACTAGCCAGAATAGCCTCAAACTTGTACTTCCAGTTGTTGTACCATTGAATCATGGACTTAGTACCTCCAGTTCTAAACTTAAGCGGGTAAGAGTTCAAACATTCAGTGATAGAATGACCTCCTGCATTAAGTAATACTAGTTTCATGTCATCGTAAGATGTACTGTGACTGACATTGTTATAGTAGGCTTCTTTGTATCTTCATAACAGACAGGTGGGTAAGTAAGAATGAAAGTTACCCAATGAAATATGTCTAGTAAAAAGTTCAATTTCAAATCTGTGTAGAAATACAAACACATCCTCTTGGTCTGACAGTTTGCCGATGACTTTTGATAGCATGTCAGGGTTTGTGTCATGAGTGTCAGAGCGTGGTTGGACAGAGAGAGTGTGAGCACGTAAGAGCTGATGCATCATGAACATGTTAGGATCCATGTCGTGTTCTTTAGCCTTGTCAGCTATGGATTTGATCTGGATGTGAAATCTGGGTCAAGTGCGGCAAGTGGTTCCTTAGGTTTTGAAATGACAGAAGAGTCTAATGGAAGTAACACGGTCTCTTCTGAGTCATGAGAAACTGACGAGTGTGAATCAGTTGGAAAGAGATTTGTGAGACCAGCCAATAATGGGTCAGTTGAACTCGATGAGAACTCAGAGGGAGGTGACTGAGTGGGAAGGAGAGAGCGTTGAGCACGTTTGCTACGAGTGTTCATGGTGAATGAGAATACATGTGATGACACACTGAATAACTCAAAACACTACTTTACAGCGTTCAGAACAACAGAATGTAACAACTACGGGTGCAATAATACAAACTAATAACTTGCGTTCGACGAATGAAAGTTAATCTCATGGGGTAGCCAGAGACTCGGAAGGTGTTGAACAGAAGCAGGGCAGACTGTTTGAAAATACTTGAACAGGGGTTGCCTGAAAGCGAAGACAGAAGTGGATCAGAAGTGAAAATCAGGAACACGGTAGAATCCTCAATACCAGAGAATCAGGGACTGCCTGAAGTGCCAATAGCGACGAGTTGTAGACTTGTGGACTTGTGGGTAGGCTTAACTAAGGAGAATGGACAAGTAGCAAGGAATAGAACTCGAAATAGCGTGTAGAATAGCTTCTCGATGTAGGTTCGTCTCGTTACCCAACCCTCAATACCAGAGAATCAGGGACTGCCTGAAGTGCCAATAGCGACAAGTTGTAGACTTGTGGGTGGGCTTAACTAAGGAAAGTGGACAAGTAGCAAGGAATAGAACTCGAAATAGCGTGTAGAATAGCTTCTCGATGTAGGTTCGTCTCGTTACCCTCACAGAATTCTTAAAAGAACACTGTAAGGACCACCGCTGGACACCAACTGGGGTGGTACAACGCGACGCAGATAGGATGGCTGCCACCAGGTTGTTAGCAATCTGTCGACCAAGCAGGCAAGTGCTCCCCGCTACCCCAAACGCAGAATGACTAATTCTGGTTAGTGGAAATAACGGAGTTAAGGTGACAACAGACAGCACGCGTACAACTGCTGGGACACACGCACAACTGGCCAATAAAACCAGCTGCGCATGCGCCATAAGTAAAGTGACTATAGAAACGTAAGTGTGTGTGATATAGAACGGGTGACGGTTCGCATGAAATGTGATTGTTTATTGTGCGTGTGTAGGTTCTACGTGATGCATGTGGTGGGCCGTGCCACCACAGTTATGCCATGATAGTCTGGGTATTGAGTTAAAGAATAAAAGACATTATAGGATTGTCAGGATTCATTTGTTACTCTTCCAACTAATATTCCATCTTGATATCTTCTAATTGTTATATAAAGCGATGTGTTTCCGCACAAATGGCTAACGAGCTTGTCTGACTGAAATTTAAATTTGAATGCTAGCTGCGAATAATTTTTTAGTTAAAATTTTTCTTTAGTTTATGCTATTCTTTTAGCAACACATAACTTTTATAGATACTTGTTCGAAGGATATACCAGCACAATACCTGCGTAGTATTCTCTTTGTAATTTGACTATTGGACATAGGATTTTCAACAGGTAAGCAATCAAATTTCCACAGATAATACTGGTAAGGATCGATAAACTGACTGTTTTCATTTAAGCTAGTCGCCTTTCCGAATTACACTCCATTCAAAATGCTCTATTATACCACAGCTCTAGTAGATATAGCATTGTGTTGTATTCTCTTAGTGACTTGACTATCAGACTTTGATAAGAACAAATATGTTACATAAGGCATATATCTATGACTAAAAGAGCATTGACTAAGTTAACTTATCACCACTGCTAAAAATACAAATAAACTCGGCTAACTTTGGAAGACCTAACTGCGAACGTCAGTCCCATCCTATTTCCGTAGCTCTTTGCCGTTTTTTTCTTTTCCTCGAATTATTTTGAAGTCTTTTCTCCCGAATTTCTTGTGCCTGTGTTTACGTTTTTAGTAGCCTGCGGGGGTGAATATGCATTGATCTCTCTGAACTTTGCCATATATATAATAACCAAAATCTCAGTTGAGACTCGTTAGTGAGAGTCTTCTCTTTTTTTAATTTCAACTAAAAGAGTTTGGTTGAGCTATTTTGGAAACGATGTAATTCTCCATAGGTATATTGATATTTATGCCAAGAAATTATTTAATTTGAGTAATTTTCAGTGCAAAGTCCAATGTACCTTGAAGAGTGTATACCGTTCAGATATGCTAGAATAGTTATATATTTTTACTATAATGACATAATAATTTAAGTTTTACAATCGTAATAGAGTAAATAGCAGTAAAAATCTTTTGATCAAAGAGACTATAGTTTGTCCAAGTTAAGTTGGTGTAGTAAAAACCGTTAATAACTTTTGAAAGGAAGTAGCTACGCTTCCGGGGTTTGTACCATTCGAAAACTTGTGCCGAAGCAGTCCAGAAAATTTCCTTTAAAAACTTCATAGCTGGTGGTGTGGGTCTGGCCTCCGAGATGAAAGTGGAGAAGTGGAGAAGGAAATGAAGAAGGAGGAAAGAGTGTTCAAACTGAACTGAGAACATAGTTGGCTGTCATTGTTTGTTGTTGTGCATACATGCCCTTATGTGTATAATTTTTGTCACGTTTCTGATGTGGATGATTTCGTGTGTTTGTGTGTCCTTTCGTGTTGGCGCACGTGCGTGGCCTTGAATAGTAAATAGACGAGCCACGCATGCGCCAAGTCAGTCCAGTTTGATTTTCAAAGAAATAGAATTAAGACTATGTCCTCTTGGATCAGCGATTGCGTACATGAGCTCTGGTGACCCTAGCGCCATAAAGGGACCGGATAACTTGAGGCGCAAGAGCAGCCATCTGGATTCTGGTGGCAGCATACCTCCGGGATCTGGCTGACGACCGAGGAAGCTTAACCGCCACCTCAGCCAACGACCTATTACCCCACAGGTGGGAAAGTGCAGTTGCAAGACTCAATCTACAGTGCTTCCAACTTAAAGAGTGGATTTTTTGAAACTCCTGTATAGACCCTCACTACAGTCATTTAACATACACATACCTTTTCTTCATCATCCCAACAATGTTTACAATAGTAAAACTGCCTGTTTAGAGAATGGAAAACGGAGAACAGCACTTTTCTCATTCACTCTAATACATTTTACGCCATTTTTTTTGACGTCAAGATTTTGCGGTTGGAACGGTTACTTCCCCGATCAGTAAGACGGGACTTTCCCTAACTGCAATCGGCTGTATGGATTCTCATCGTTCTACTAGCAGCAGTAAACGAAGTCGAAATCAGTCAGAATTGTTGGCTGGTATATTACTAACTTGGAGCCAAGCCTATCCAAGTGGTCATCTTTTTCAAGAGCTGAAGAAAAGCTGAAGGAGTTTAATACTCCCAAGCTCGCTCCCAAGGCTCCCAGCATTCAGTATTCTGACAACATCAGGGCGATGCAGTTGGAGTCCTACTGGTTGTGCAGCTCCAGACGGAAGCTAAAACGCTGGCCGCGATAGGCAGTAACGCCGTAAAACTTGATACCTAGGGCCTGAGATACAACCGTAGCTAAATCAGCCATACCCGCGTAACAATTAGTGGTAAACTGGCGCCCTTGTACAAATACGCATGCGCTGTTTTGTGACGTCGCGTTTACGTGTACTAAAGGTCCACAACCCGCTCTAAACGTCATCATTTGATGACCCTTACCGTGTGTAAAAATTTTTTGGTGAAAAACAGCCACAACTCACTTAATTTTCAAGGTATAGCTACGAAAGTTATACATAATAATTTTAAGGCAATTTTACATCATGTGTCAAATTTTTAGAGATATAACTCAATAATTTCAAAAATCCTGGCTTAAACACTCTTTTTCTTAAAATTTAAAATATTTCAAGATTCAAATTTCGTGTGCCTACAAAATCTGGCTCATATGAAACTTCAGGTATTAAAGTATCAGTATACCAAGTTATAGAGATAAGGAAAAATAATTTCTCTTTTTTCAGCTTAAACACTTCCAAATTCACTGTCTTGAAGCTCCCAGTTCCATCACCTATAACCACAACAATAACCACAAACCCACAACATTGTTTTGTCTCTATGTTAATATGACATTAATGTATAATAATACAAATTTTTAGCTTTCTATTACACATACTTGAGAAATTATAGCAGAATTAGCAACCTTAACCAAAAAGCTAAAAAATCCACTCTTTAAGCTGGAGGCACTGTAAAAGTCTATGGGAATAAATAAAAATCACACGTTTCCCGCACTACACGCAGCGGGATTTAGTCAGCCAACAACATGCGCAGTAGCACAGAGACAATTGTAAACAAAAAGCAGTCATAGTTTGGTGACTTCGTTTCTACCCTTCTGCTTGACATTCTGGTTCATTTTAGGCTCAGGAATTTGATGCTATTCAAGGCTACTTAACAAGAGCTAGCTACATTGTGAGGTACGTTTGTAACACGGGTTGTTTGTCCACTCAAATTTTCTTACCAGTTTAAATCGGGCCTATTTATTTAGAAACTCAGCCAATATACTGTTTGCTGACCAAGATAATAAGATATATAATTCATCATTGACTCTATATGCCACTATTTATGCTTTAGCTGTCCATTACTCCTCATATCTATATACGTACAGTTCTCTATGGTTATAGGGATTATGTTTACCATCCTCCAAATTCAATTGCTGCTTGTATCTACCACAATTTCATGTCATCATAAAATTATATATTGTATATGTCATCATAAAAATATTATATTAATATGTAAGTTTTTTTTGTATAATTAAAAAAATTGAAATTTAACAAGTAGATAGAAAATATAGTAAAATCATGAATAAAATGATATGAATGATTCAGTGTGAAGGACAAAGTAATACTGGAAGTGTGGCCATAGCTAAAGGTGTAGGTGATGTACTGGATTCTTCACATTACTGTTGAGTACTTCAGAAGTTTGTCACACCAAGAAAGTAAGAATAGAGTTTAAATACATGCTTAAACAACAATCAGACTTGCTTGAGGAGGCATTCAGCCTCGGTCCTGTGGTTCTTTTCCTCGAAGATTTGTACTACATTAGTTGATCCAGATCACCCTCCGCAACCTTCAGCCAGTTTTAGCACACAACTAAGCTCCTATGAACGATAAACTACGAGTGATTAGTTATAACCGGGCATATATTGAATACAGCCGCAGAAGAAACTGCTATAATTTCTTTTCATTTTAACTAGTAAACTTACGGTAATAATACACACTTTAGACCCACCCCATTTTTACTGTGGGCGTCGACGTTTTCACGCGTTTTCACGCGTTTTAGCTACTACTGTCATGTGACCTTAATTGGTTTCCAGTTTTGCCAAGTGCATTCCTCTTTTGCCACATTTGTGGTCGCGCCAACTCAACGTGGACATAATGAGCTAGCCCTGAACAGACAAATCATAACTTGGAAAATTTTTATTGAACTGGTTATAATAATAACATTTTTATCTGTGTATATATATCCAACAATCACATTAGGGCCCACCCTCTATACACTAGCTTACCAGTTTTTTAGGTTTTCATGGTGAACTGAAAATAAATTAGCCTGCTGGTTTTGCCATATTACACTCTGACTCAGTATTATATTTATATTCAGTATTATATTTATATTTTGCACAAGTTTACTTCATACTTCTATGCTAATGTTGGGGTTTTTATAGTCACAATTATCATTTCCGTGTTTATTGTACTAATACATTGGCAATGAATAACATAATTTGTTAATATCCCAGGTAGCTAAATAGCTATAAAATAAATAAAACATATGATGAGTTATTGTATGTTAAATTATTGTAATTATTAATTATTTTATGTAAATAGCATCAAACTTGTCAGTAGCATGTAAACTGTACCCATGGCAACACTATGTTATTTATAATTTAATGAACACAGTGTGCAAGTAACACATAAACAATATACTTTACGTAAAATATTAACAATATAAACAGGAGTAATGTTGAAAAAATTTACTACAGATAATGTATTTGTTTATTATTTAGACATTCCCGCTAGAACTAGACTGGAGGCGTGGTCCTGACATGCCAGTGGCTATGCGTGGATACATCCAATCAGTGGAGATAAATGATACAGTGTATGTTGGAGGAGGAGGGACTTACAGAGGTGAGGATGCCTACATAGTGATGACCTACAATACACTGTCCTGCCAGTGGCACACTCTACCTCCATATAGTACCAGGTTGTTTGCTATGACTACCATCAACAACAAACTAGTTGTAGTGGGAGGAAGAAATAGAGAAGACTCTGCTAGCAGTGAGCTAGGAGAGTGGCAGCCTGACAGCAACAAGTGGACACACCCCTTCCCTCCTATGCCTACACCTCACTGTTTGCCTTCAGCTACTTCATATAAACATTGGCTGGTGGTGGCTGGTGGTTGCCATAGAGTTCGTTTACATGCTAGTGTTGAGATACTCGATGTATCCAACATGCAGTGGTCCACTGGACCATCTACAGCAACACCATGGGACTTGATGAAGTCTACTACAATAGCAGATACCTGGTACCTCATGGGGGGAGAGTGTAAGTATCTGTTGCAGAGTAGTCCTGATGTCTATAGTGTATCTCTGGAGGCTCTTGTTTCACACTCCTCATCAGACAGTTCCAACATATGGAACAAACTACCTTCACTCAACTGCACATTCTCCTGTCCACTCAACATTGGAGGATCTCTACTGGCAGTCGGTGGTAGGGCCATGAATAGTAAGAAGTCAGTGTCCACCATCCAGGGATATGTCCCTGAGACTAATACCTGGGTCCAGGCTGGACAGCTACCACATGCAGTACATGAGTGTACCTGTATCATGACATCAGACAAGGTCCATGTTATGGGAGGATATGATGGAAATAGCAGACTAAAGAAACTATTTACTTCTATAATTCACTAATACATATCTTAGTTTTTATGGAATTGTTTTGTACAAGTTTTCTATTATAATTTTAATAGTGGCTACCATGGTTACTGTATGTGTAATGAACAGAAAATGATTATAATCATAAAATTATTGAAGTTGGTTATGGAATATGTGTGCAGTGGGTGTGTTGGAGCAAGTGAGCAAGGAACAAGCAAGTAAGAGACAAACATAGGCCAGATAGCACAAACAGTAAACAATTGATTATTACTACTTTATAACAGACTGAAATGTGGACAAACATGCATTCACACATCATTCACAAACACATTCACACATTAACTCATGTGAATACTCTCTTAGACACTCCCCTTGGACATAGCTACAGTATATAATGGACTGACCCAGCTCAGTCCCAGTTCAGTTGCTGCATTGTAGTTCAAGTTCCTCTGGTATACAGTTCTACAATTCTTCTAGCCATTAGTCTGTAACTCTACTTCATCGCATCACATCTATTCTTCATTGCATATTTTTATTGAATACTTTCAATTTTCTATTCATTTACTTTTTGTTGTATTATCATCCTACTTCGATTCAATATATACAAGACGAAAACATTTTACAAGTCCTCATGACTGATAGAACAAAGTAATTCTGTGTCAGGCACTGATGGTCAGGTTAAAAAAGGCAAGTACTATATAACTTTGATGTATTACATGCTGTATTTGTTTGCTTCCTGAGCATGATAAGGCATATAAAGATACACACATATAAACACACACTGAATAACAAAAATCAACTGACTGAATAGTTATACAATTCACATTTATAAATCGTAAAAATTTTTAATATATAAAATATTATACAGAATTTGAAACCCATTGGTTGAATATCTTTTGTTATAGGATAAAGCTTTGAATATCTTTTGTTCCTCTCTACTGAGTTGAACAATATTCAAACTAAACACAAAATTCTTTTCGACAGTCAAATGGAAGCAGAATGTGTTCAATGAAGGGCTTAAAACCCAAATTTTTGCCATGCCTGATAGGTACCATTGGCACTACGAGCAAAAGTAGATAAAGAAATTGACTGACAGATATGAAGTTTTTACACTCATCCCAAATCTTAGGCAAGATGGATAGATTTGCTTATGTGGAGATTACGTGATTGCCGTAAACCAAGTAACAAAACTGGATTCTTATTCAACTAGCCACAGTTGTGGCAGGTGGCACCTGCTGGGTGGCATCATGTTCACACAGTTTGACCACACATGTGCTTCTCAGCAAGTTCTTTAGAATGACCATGCCCGAAAAGATGGCAATAATTCATACACAGAAGGGCTTGTACCGAGTTAAAGGTTTACTATTTGGGGTGGTTTTTGCACCATCAATGTTTAAAAAAAAATTATGGACTGTATTTTTCAGGAAATCCCTTGTCTCAGGAAAGGATGAACAAGATCATCTGCAAACTTTATGGCGAACCAAGAGGAAACTGGTTTGGACTTGTAAGTTCTAAATGCTCTGTTTCTTTCCTCAATAGAGTACCTTGGACACAGAACTACGTAGTAAGGAGGGTTTGCAACATAACACTGAGAAAATCAAGGCTATCCAGTAGGATTCACCCCTCGAGGCAAATGTTTTTCTTAAACTTGTTTACTATAGTGTAAACTTTCACTACAGACTTTTCCACTCTTCTTGCTCCAGTCTGCAGAAGAACTAAACCTGATAGTGGACTGGTGAACATCTGGCAGCGTTCACTAAAGTTGACTGTGGATTGATTTTGGTTCTGTATGACTCTGACAAAGAACTTATGCTAGTCTGTGAAGCATCATCATATCTCTGTGAGGCCGTGTTCTCTTATTGCTACACAGATGGCAGCAACACAACTATTGCATTCGTCTCTCATAATCTAGCTCAAGCAGAGCGCAACTACTCCCAACTGGAAAAGAAGAGCCTTGGTTTTGTATTCAGGGTAAAAAATTTCATTCTTACCTTGGTAAAAAAAATTCCATTATTACCTTTTTGGCCATTATTTTATCGGACCACAAGTCTCTTTGTCACATTTTTAGTTGTGATAGTGCCACTCTCGTTGTAGTATCTTCCCGTCGTCATCACTGTGCTCTGTTAGTGGCTACTAAAATATTTTATTGAAAACTGACCAGGCAAACATCACATAAATTCTAGTTTTCTGAGCTGTATTCCTCTAGCTGGTACTTCATCAAGATTTTCAGAAGTTCCTCAAATTGTCTTGCTAATGAAAACCCTGGAATCATGGCCTATAACAGGAAGCATGTTACCCCATTCGTTTAAAAGTTAAACATGCAATGCATGGTGGTATTTGGTATTATTCTGTGTATGAGCATGAGTTGTCTGTTCATGATGATAGTGTGTTACATTGTGTGAATTTGCCGCTGCAGGTAGTAAGCGAGTCATTGACCTGCTACACGAAGGCCATCCAGAAAATGAGGCTACCTATTGACAGTGATTGAATCTTTACTTGAACTAAGGAAGAAAACTAGCAATGAGGTTGAAATCAATAAAACTAAAGCACAAGAAAAAATTACCTATGATTGAAACATGAATAAGATAAGAATTAACATTGGGACAGAGGTACTTTTTAGGTATGTGGGCAATGAGAGTGTAACTTTAGTGTGTTGGGCACTAGTAGCATAGGCAGCACTGCAGGTAGTTGTGGTAATTTACTAATACCCACGATTGATGTCTTGATTCAATATTATCACTGTAACTGACATGAATAGAGGTGTTATACTGGAATGACAGGATCAACAGCGATTATAGTAGTGAGTTGAATTCAATATGACAAAAGCACAGGAAAACATAAAATATACCTATTGTCAAAGCATGAATTCGATGTGAAGATACTGCTGAGAAGAACGAAGAGGGTGGCAAGGTTAGCCTGTAAGGCTAGGACCATACATTATCAGCAGAGTGTGGTTAGGGCTTATAAGTTTTCAAGAAAATGACAAGATCATCAAGACCAAAGCTAATATTGCATGTCTGTAATGTTATTAAAAAAAAAAGCTTGAAAAAAACAATTGAATTTGAAACCAGAAATAAAATTTAAGAAAGTAGCTAATGTCTGACGAAGAGTAGAATAAAATACTCATGTGCTACTAAATGAAAAAACTTGTAAACGTTTGATTTTAATTATTACTACTGGTATTTTTATGTCACTCAGCTAGTTAGCTATACTTTACATTACTACATCAATACATTTTTATATTGACATAATATGTTGAGAAAAACTTAAAAAATATACATTAGATCTTACTAAACAATGCTTGTATCCTTATATGCTATAAGATCATACTTTGCATTTTAGTTTTAAAATACTAAGGTCCTTAACATGTCAGTCTGCCTCATTCACTCACCCTAACACTATATAATATAACATCATTAACTTCCATGTAATCTGTTGTATGAATCTGAAATCACTATTAGTGTGTGCTTTCTTATCCTAGGATTGTTTTTCTCTTCATGTGGAAATCATTCATTAAAGTTCTCCCTAGCTACTACTGTGAGCTATTGGTTTTGATAAATTTTTACATTTTTGTATCAACTATTGCTATGACTGTGTATCTAAAATATTCCACTCTACAGTAATTTTAATTTTTCTGCTGGTTATGTCACTTGCTGCTAGCTAGATGTATAAAATTGTTAGGATTTTTTAATTTGCACCATCACTGGCTATAATGGAATATGCCTACTTGTTTGCTACACTTTAACCACTTAATTGTGGCAAAATAAAGAAATAATTAAGTATGTTCATATAACTCATGATGAACAGCTTATGAAGTGTAGTTGTTCATCTGTATATTGTTATAGTAACAATATAACTCCAACACAGTCAGGATTGAACATTAAAAAAAAACACCTTCTGCTTCAGTTCAGACAAAAGGAATGAGAGAGTGAAAGACAAGCTAAGAGCTGAAGGTTTCATTTCAATAAGAGATCAACCTAAACAAGAGAGGGGGAAAAAAATGTTCAGGGAAAGGGAAAATTGGCTTCTTCACAATCTGTTTGCAGGGAAAAGAGGAAACTGGCTTAAAAAAAAACAACAAAAAACAAAGAGCAATAAATTATATAGCTACACATAGCTAAGCTTGCTTATAAAAAGTCAAGTAAGTGCCATCATAGAAGAACAAACTATATAAATACAAAAATAGTTAATTGAAACTAAGAGCTCGCACACCATTTGTGCCATTTAGTTAGCACACCTCTTGTAGCTAGTGAGATTTTTTTTGTCAATTACAATCCAATGGTAAATATTGCAACTTTATTAGAAAAAATTGGTAAATTTTTGGGACAATGCATGAAGAAATTTGGGTAAAACAATGCAATTAAAATATAAATCATTTATGAGCATAATATTATTGGTAAAAATATAAGGAACTGCCATAAGCACACTTTATAACATAAGTAGCATATTTTATCTAGCTAGCTAAGCTAGTTTTAGTATAAAATTAAATTGCCCTCATTTTAAGCGCTGTTAGAAGGCTAACTCACTGGTTTAAGCTTTGCCCATTCCTCCTCTGCTCTGCCACTTCAACCCGCTCGCTCCACTCCTCAGTAACCAGTGTAATAAAAGGAGGATACACATATTTCCGCAGGGATACCCATATTTCCAGTAAATATAGGTAAATTATAGTACTTATATATATTTCTGGAAATACGGGTATGGGGGCACCCATTTTTCCGTAAATATAGGTACCCGGGACACCCATATTTGGGGATACCCTAATTTACTTGACACCGGGTCAGTCCACTCTATACTGTAGCTCCGTCCAAGGGGAGTGTCTAAGGGGGTGTTTAAACGGAGTTAATGTGTGATGAATGAAGTGCAAATGCATGTTTTGTAAAGTAATAATTAATTGTTATCTGTTTGTGTCATCTGGCCTATGCTTGTCTCTTGCTTGCTTGTTCCTTGTTCCAACATACCCACTGCACACATATTCCATAACAAACTTCAATAATTTTATATTATAATCATTTGCAGTTTATTACATAAACAGTAACCATGGTAACTACTATTAAAATTATAATAGCTAACTTGAAATTCCATAAAAAAACAAAGATATTTATCGGTGAAAAGTAGATGTAAACAGTTTATAAAGTCTGCTATTCTCATCACATCCTCCCATAACATGGACCTTGTCTGATGTCATGATACAGGTACAGTCACGTACTGCATGTGGTAGTTGTCCAGCCTGGACCCAGGTATTAGTCCATTAGTCTCAGGGACATAGCACTGGATGGTGGACACTGGCTTCTCACTCTTCATGTCCACACCACCGACTGCCAATAGAGATCCTCCAATGTTGAATGGACAGGACCAGACACAGTTGAGTGAAGGTAGTTTGTTCCATATGTTGGAACTGTCTGGTGAGGAGTGTGAAACAAGAGCCTCCAGAGATACACTATAGACATCAGGACTACTCTGAAACAGATTCCAATACAATCCCCCCATGAGGTACCAGGTATCTGCTATTGTAGTAGACTTCATCATCCTCCATGGTGTTGGTGTAGATGGTCCAGTGGACCACTGCATGTTGGATACATCAAGTACCTCAACACTAGCATGTAAACAAACTCCATGGTAACCACCAGCCACCACCAGCCAATGTTTACATGAAGTAGCTGAAGGCCAATGGCGAGGTGTAGACATAGGAGGGAAGGGGTGTGTCCACTGGTTGCTGTCAGGCTGCCACTCTCCTAGCTCACTGCTCTCGCAGAGATCTCTATTACTTCCTCCCACCACAACTAGTTTGTTGTTGATGGTAGTCATAGCAAACCCCCTGGTACTGTATGGAGATAGAGTGTGCCACTGGCAGGACTGAGTGTTGTAGGCCATCACTATGTAGGTATCCTCATCTTTGTCAGTCCCTCCTCCTCCAGCATACACTGTATCATTTATCTGTACTGATTGGATGTAGTAACTCATTGCCACTTGCATGTCAGGACCACGCCTCCAGTCTAGTTCTAGTGGGAATGTCTAAATAATAAACAAATACATTATCTGTAGTAAATTTGTATATCATTACTCATGTCTATTATGTTTAATACTTTGTGTAAAGGATATTGTTTATGTAACTTGCAAACTGTGTTTATTAAAAAATAAATATCATAGTGTTGCCATGGTGACTGTTTACATGCTACTGACAAGTTTGATGCTATTTACATAAAATAATTATTGGCGAGCGAGCGTAGCAAGTGAGACACTTACAGGGGTAACACAATCGAAAATCGGGGATGTTTGTTTATTGGCGAGCGAGCGAAGCGAGCGAGACAGTATTAGGGGTGGATAATGCAAAATCGGGTATATGTTATATATATATATGTATGTATGTATGGATGGTACGTATGCTCTTTGAACGCGCGCGCGGGGAACTTTTTTTTCCTAAAAACACGGCTATTTAGGCTTGATTCCAGTTTATTCTGAAACTACGGCATTATGCAAACCTTACTTTATACTTAAGCTCCAAAGTATGAGAAAATTCCTGCTAAAACGCTTGTTTTCAAGACACAAAAAGTTGATTCGACAGGTTACTATGGCATTGAAGACCCTTTTCCAGACTTAATTTCAAAACTTCGCCGTTTTAAGGGGGGATACGGAGTGCCGGTTGTTGGTTGTCAAGAGCTGTTGGTAGTCAGAATGCCGTAGTATTAATGCTATGGAAGCTACTACTTCTCGAGGGAAGCTGAGGTAAGTACGTAATTCCATATTTGATAGCTAAATATGTAAAAATAGCTCTGGTCTTTCTTTTATGTAGCTAAGAGCTTGTTGTCAACAGTGACTGGTATATTCAAATAGTCAGAATGGCTCAAATTTGGTACTACAAAAGTTACCACTGCTCAAGAAAATGAGGCAAGAAAGTGATTTTATATTTGTGTGCTAAAATTTATTGTCTTTTGTTTTTGTAGCTGAGAGCTTGTCAAGAATTCACGGTAATTCAGATAGTCAAAGTAACTTCAATTTGATACTACAGAAGCTATCAATACTCAGGAAATTGAGGTAAGTTATTTCCATATTTGTTAGCTAAATTACTAATGATAACACTGGTTTATTTATTTATTTTTTATTGTAGCTGAGAGCTTGTTCAAGAGTTACTGGTAATTGAGACTATCAGAATGGCAGATGTTTGATACTACAAAAGTTACCATTAACCAGGTAAGAGAGTGATTTTGTATTTGTTTGCTGAAATCAAATGTCATAACTGCTATTATAGTGTTTGCATGAAGTAAGCTAAAAATAGTAACATTTTATGTTACCTAACTATCAGGTTCGCTCGCCATTTGTGCTCAAGCTCACCACTAGTTTATTTAGATATATGTTTGGACGTATGTATGTCATTTTGTACTTTGACCCTCCGTATTTTTGTGTTCGCTCGGCGTTCGACCCCGTCCCAAACTTCACTAAACAGAATCCTCTGGTTTAGCGACCACTACCCGTATCACCTTAGAAATTGAATTGTTTACCGCTTTGAATTGTTTTGCGGGTGCAGTTAAAACGCAAAGACTTATGGGAGCTCCATTTCTATTCGAGTTAGTGGCGGTGGTAAGTTAATACGCTATTTGTCACAGCTATATAAGCCCTACTCAACAGCATTTACTTGAAAATTCATTGTCCACTAGACGAACTACGAAGGTAAGTCTTGCGTAGGTATGTTCATTTGTGTGAAAGTATTGTGCATTACAACTACTATTAAGAATATCACAAAGAAAATTTTAAATAACGTGACTTAATTTGGTTGCTTCTTTTTCAATTCAAACAGTTGCTGGGAGCAGTTACTATGGAATTGAACCCCTTTACCGCATTAACTTAATTTAAAAACTCAACTTTATTTTAGTAGCTTGAGTGTTAGTTGTTAAAATCAATCATTTAACAATAGTGTAGTTTAAGGCTCGCTCGCCATTTGTGCTCAAGCACACCACTAGTATAATTGGCGAACGAGCGTAGCGAGCGAGACACTTACAGGGGTAACACAATCGAAAATCGGGGATGTTTATTGGCGAGCGAGCGTAGCGAGCGAGACAGTATTAGGGGTGGATAATGCAAAATCGGGTATATGTTATATGTATATATGTATGTGGGATGGTACGTATGCCCCTTAAACGCGCGCGGGGGGAACGTTTTTCTCCAAAAAAAAGGCTTTTTAGGCTTGACCCCAGTTTATTCTGAAACTACAGGATTAAGCAAGCCTTACTTTATACTTAAGCTCCAAAGTGTGAGAAAATTCCTGCGAAAATGCTTGCTTTTCAAGAAACAAAAAGTTGATTCGACCGGTTACTATGGCATTGAAGACCCTTTTCCAGACTTAATTTCAAAACTTCGCCGTTTTATGGGGGGATACGGAGTGCCGGTTGTTGGTTGTCAAGAGCTGTTGGTAGTCAGAATGCCGTAGTATTAATGCTAAGGAAGCTACTACTTCTCGAGGGAAGCTGAGGTAAGTACGTAATTCCATATTTGTTTGCTAAATATGCAAAATTAACTCTGGCCTTTCTTTTTTGTAGCTAAGAGCTTGTCAACAGTGACTGGTAAATTCAAATAGTCAGATTGGCTCAAATTTGGTACTACAAAAGTTACCACTGCTCAAGAAAATGAGGTAAGAAAATAATTTTGTATTTGTGTGCTAAAATTGATTGTTTTTGTTTTTGTATGTGAGAGCTTGTTGTCAAGAATTCAAGGTAATTCAGATGGTCAAAGTAACTTCAATCAGAAGTTATCAATACTCAAGAATGATGTAAGTAGTAATTCCATATTTGTTGGCTAAAATTACAAATAATAACACTGGTTTATTTTTTTATCGTAGCTGAGAGCTTGTTCAA
>WLWD01004161.1_pt1 | contig 27828 bp, 23 predicted proteins | sample 6712731 | NCBI WGS metagenome assembly WLWD01 (sample SAMN12718690, study PRJNA576275) | sponge metagenome | isolation source: marine sponge | host: Mycale hentscheli | place: New Zealand: South Island, Marlborough, Capsize Point | collected 2014-11-01
CAATTTACTTATATAGCTAAGTAAACTAGCTGGTTCCAGAAAGGAGGGAGGGAGTGAGTGTGTTAAAAGTGGAGAAAAGCATTGTCTATGATCTTGTTCTGTACCTGGCTACTGCCATCTATGTATTTGCAAGAGTCATACTTCAGACTAGGTGGCTATGCTTGGTTTCTGTTGTGAGGACATTAACATTATATTTGTGCATTCCTGGCATAAACATTGCAAAAAACCACAACAACATTAAATTGAATGCCATGGAATGTCTAGAGCTAAGTTAGAGGCTGAATAGATTGAAGGTTGTACTGAAGCTAAGCTAATGTGACATGAAGAGCTTAAGAGAAAAGGTACCCACTCGTGATAATCAAAACCACCAAACAATAGCTAAATACTAATTAACTCCAATCCTAGCTAATTAAATTATTACCATGTTAAATTAACACCTTGTTGTGCATCTACATTAATACTAATAGATCTGTTTTACTATGGTATAGCCACCATATGCACTTGCTAAAGGTGACCCCTTACCTGGAATTCTCCAGTTTGTTCCACATCTTAGTCTTCTTGTCCTGCAGGTAGATCTGAGGTGTGGATGAAGACGAAAAGAAGGTGGGGCTGATGTCAAACATGTTGAGGAAGAGGTTCTTGATGGTAGACAGCGTGATGGGAGATGGCATGGGACAGTGGCGCAGAGACTTGCCATGACGTAGGTACAGACATTCTGACAAAATATAACAACAAACAAATTAAAATACAACTTGTTGACACCAAGCAATATTAGAGACCATAAAATTATAAAAATTCAATTGATCGGTTATATTGGAGGGACCCACAATGTAGTTATAAGCTCAATAAATATTGTTATTGTTTTTTTAAAGTCCTATGGTGTGAATTTCAGTAGTATATGGATTATTTCTAGGAAATAGATCACTAATGTTTTAATTGTAATGCTTGGATGGGCTACACTGCACTATATTCCACACAACTCTCATTACGTGATCTTATGGATGTGACTAAATACTTTGAAACAGTTGTATAGACATTTCATGCTACAAACGCTAATTCAAATGTGACATGTATTATGTACAAATGTCTGTGAGGGAGCCAAGAGTGACATGCCCATGCAAATTTGAATGAATGAATGAGTGAACAAACCAAACAAATGAAAATGAATGAATGAGTGAATGAATGAGTGAATGAATGAATGAGTGAATGAATGAATGAATGAGTGAATGAGTGAACAAACCAAACAAATGAAAATGAATGAATGAGTGAATGGTTGACCTAATGAACAACAGCACTGAATGAATGAATCTAATTAAATAAGTGCATACCTGCTAGCTGCCATGAATGTATGCATGTATTCATAGCCAGTGATATTCATAATGCAGAGATGAGATTCCTGGGACAGGTGCCAACTTGGAATACCCCACACAAGTGTACACAATACACCCAACAATTGGATTCACAGCTGGGGGCCACAACTAGTGCAATTCTAAGCTAACTGACAATACAGCTGCCAAGCCAATGTTAGGGTGCTAGACCCAAGTCTAGTGTAAATTAAAAACCTAACCCATGTGGAGTTATATTAATATAGTCACTATAAATCGGTCCATACAGCACCAAAAATTAGCATGCCTACAATTAATCCTCCCAGTAATTTAAAATATGTCACAAGAGCACTATGATTTACTTTTGAGAATGAAGCTTGCAAAATAAAACTTAGCAAACACAAACTTAATATAAAAAAAAACAAAAAAAAAACAAAAAAAACCAACAAAAAACAAAAAACAACAACAACAAAAACACACACACAAACTTAATAAAATGTTTGAAGAATATGAAATAGTGTAAATTTTTGTTTTTGCCACCTCCCATTCTGTTAATCTCCTTACAAACTTATCTAATCGTAGCTAATAATTCCACTCTTTCCCTCTCCTGCCCCTCCACTAATGAATTAATTAGTTTTTATGACTAAGGCCTCACAAGAAGGTCCCAAACATAGACATGCTCAGGCCCTTCATGTTAGCCCCACCAAACCCCTCCCCCCTCACCTCCATAGTTGCGAGGCGGATCACTTGGCTGCTGCACACCATCGGGTGACGTCTCTTGCCCCTCCCCTTCTTCTGTCGCCCGAGCTTCTTTCATGATGCTCTTCACCTCTGCAGATACCTCGTCCTCGTCATCAACAACCTCGACCACTCTGTTGCCATGGTGACTTCCTTGCTGGTCTGGACTAGACACCTTCATGCCATTGATGTTGATCTAGAATGAAAAGTTTGAATGGCATGAACCAAAGAATCCATAACACAAGCACATCAGACAAGCAGACACGTGGGTGGGGGGGGGGGGGCGGGGGTGGGGGGGGGGGGGGGGGGGGGGGGGGCGGGGCGGGGGGGGGGGGGGGGAGGGGGGGGCAAGGATGCAAAGGGAAGTGATCAAATCCCGCTCTTTCACACACACACACACACACACACACTTTACCCCCAATTCACCCACATGTGTATGTAATAATTAAATGAGGCAACTGATTTGCAATCACAGTAAACCAAATACGTCATTAGATACATGCTCCTACATCATGCAATCAGCATTCTCCCTTTCCTGTGGGTTTGAAATCATTGCACCTCGATAGACTCTATTATCAAACACTTCACACCCATAGACAAAACACACACTAAGAGCACTTGCAAACACCTGATAAACAAACACTGTCATTGCTATGACTACTGTTGATGGTAACAAACAGGATATTCATAGAGCAAATGAATTTATAAAAGAGACCACTCTATGTATCCAGCCACCCCATCCTAAATGCTCTTCTGAAATCGTACCCCAGTCCTCGATATATCAAATTAATAATACATACAAATTTTAATGAGAACTTTCTTATCACCTAGTAATATCAAATCACTTATTCGATTTAAATAAACAACAACAACAACAAAAAAACACAATGATAGAAAACTCTTGGAATCTAACTTCCTACCCACTAAGATGTGCAATCATGTGAATTACCAACAAACCATTACAAGTATTCCCGAGCTGTGTGAAGCAAGCATGACTGACATATTCGAAGTTCGCAGAATTTCAGTCACATTCAATTTTATTAGAAGATACCATATATGGTCTAGTAATACTAGTCTTTGAGGAATCTATATATAACCGTAACTACAATGTGTATCTAATGCTTGCTCTGTGTATAGAGAAGTCACGCACACATATACATATATCTGCACACATAAAGTGCAGGGATGTGTTAGAAGCTTAAATCAGTAAATACAACAACAACAACAACAACAACAACAACAACAACAACAAACTCTTATAATATTGTTGATTACTCAACCTCTAACTTTGCTCTCACACTTACCACTGGCTTATCCTTGAATATGGACAAGTCTCCAGCTCCGGCCACGCCCACTCCTTCCTCCGAGTTGCTCATCCCGATGTCCAGCGTGCATGCCTGCTCCGGGTACTTGGCCTTCAGCAGCTCGAGGAACATCTCCCTCTCTTGCACAAAGCTGCTCCTTTTACGGCAGCCCCTGGACGAAGCAGCAAACAAGAGAGCCTCGTCGCGATGCTCGCGTGAGGGACTGTCTTCCTGTTCCGGTTGCTCTCCTCCGCCATTAACAGGATCTTCGCCGTTTGTCGCACTTGACATACTCTCCTTTGAACTACCGCTCAGTCCATTAGTGTAACCATTGCTTAAACCGTTGGTCTGACCAGCGCCAACACCGCTGGTCTTGACTGGCGACTGAGGCTCAGACTCAGGAGTGGAGGTCTCGATGAGGCTCTTAGCAGCCTCTATCTGCCGGGCAGTCTCCTCTACATTGCAGACTGTTGTCCGGCGATTTTGACTCTTTTTCCTACGAAACCGGAACTCTGGCATTTGTTCTTTTGCAGGATATACGTGTGCGCGTGTGACGTCTTTGGAAGGATTGATCTCCTACACCACGCAGCTGTGGAGAACACAACAATAATGAATGGATTAGTAACACCAGAACTTTAGGTTGATCCAGGTTGATTAAATCTTTCCAGTAGGAAAATGCAGCAAAATATGTAAGTATTCACATTATCTAACAATGGATCCATGGAATAAGTGCTGACAGAGACAAACTATGGGGCATAGTCCAGTCTATACTCTTAAGGAAACTATTCTTTATGGCTGCATTTCTTCTTCTCCATCAAAAAAAAAAAAAAAAAAAAAAAAAAAAAAAAAAAAAAAAAAAAAAAAAAAAAAAAAAAAAAAAAAAGAAAGAAAAAAAAAGAAGACTTTCTTGTAATGCATGGAATATATAGAAACTGTCTGAACACTAGATGTCGAGCAAGTCAAAACAATTAAGCGGTTATCAAGCAACCAAATTACCAAAGGTCTTATTAGATTAAAATATAATTTGTTAACCGGTGGCTTGTTTATATTTATTTTTAATTTCAGTCCTTATGACGGCTGGGTGTGTATGCATGACAACTTGCGAAAATCCCCCAATCTTAGTGGTAGACACTATGCACCACAAATTAAATCCTTTAATTAAGGCAAACAAATAATGTTACCAGCCGAGTGCAATTTTCTGCACACGCTGAATGGCAAGTTTACTGGTAGAACAGCATTAAGTGTGTCAAATGACCCAACTATGTACAGAGACTGTAACCCAATGTAACCCAATGTAACCCAACTGACTCTATTCTTTACATGCATGTAGCAATACAACATGCAAACACATACATATGTGTACTACATGTAACGTGTGCACATCACATGCACATGTAACCATAGTGGTGGGAGAAAGAGGGATACGGTACTATGTGTGGAACAGTGTAATTTCTGAACTTTCAATGTTGCTGGACATCAGCATCTATTGCCCAACGCTTCTTAACTACGCTGTGTTGGATTGGCAAAGTTTAAAATATTAACACAAACAATAAACAGTTTCGTAATTTTTTATGTCTTCCAGAGAAAACAACAACAACAAAAACAACTGATGATTACAACTACAATCAGTGGCTTGCTATACACTGAATAGCAATCCAGTAGCAATATTGTACTAGTCAGAAAAAGACTTTTTTTACACAAATTGTTTACTCAGTTCCTGAAATTTAATTTCTCCCCCAAAATTCAGAAGGAAGTGGCCAGTAAACCAACACAGTACTACATCTCAGTCACTATCCTCTTTTAAGCTAACACGAAAAAAAATTTATAGGAAGAAATAAAAGCTGCGCCTGTATACCGGCTGTTTATCCACCACTCGTTAATTCACTCTGTACATGCCACATGACTGAGCTGAAGGTGCGAAACACACACACACCTCCCGTCCCTGCCTGCCCCCACAAAAATACCAAACTGCCCTGACTGCATGCAGTGTTGCTTACAAGCTGCCGGCTATTTGCGTGCGAGACATGCCCACCGGGAGGCTATTCACACCAGACAAGATGTTCTCACAGATGCAGTGTCCATTGAAGAGGACTCTCGACATCCTAACCTCCCACTTGCCCCCTCAGCTTCTCAGCGTGTCAGACCTACTAGCCGGCTGTTGTTCCTAGCTTTGATTATAAACAGAGTGTCACTGTCTCACCGACACTTGCTATAGGCTAGCTGGAGAAAGAATGGTGGAAAGCAATAAGTATTCACTGTGATATTAACACATTGTCGAAAGCAATTGTAATGCCAATAAAATAGAACATGACAAAGAACACAAAAAAAAAAAAAAAAAAAAGCACATAATTTTTCCTCTATTTTTTTTACTGATATCTGGGATGCAATTTAGAGCTGCCCAAGGTATGTAAAGCACAGAGCCTTATAATTCCTATATTGCTCATGGGACTGTCTATGTATGTGCCTCACATAGAATGAACTTCATCTGAAGTGTTAGTATAGTCCAAATATATACAGTATGCACATGTATTCCCCATGATCCTGCCCCACTGTATGCACATGTATTCCCCATGATCCTGCCCCACTGTATGCACATGTATTCCCCATGATCCTGCCCCACTGTATGCACATGTATTCCCCATGATCCTGCCCCACTGTATGCACATGTATTCCCCATGATCCTGCCCCACTGTATGCACATGTATTCCCCATGATCCTGCCCCACTGATAGAATTCAATTTTAGCTAAATGTACTATACTAATTATTCTAATTGTCTAAACTTTGTCTAAACTTCTGGGGAAAGAAGGAGAGAGAAGGGGGGGGGGGGAAGGAGAGACTTGTTTTCTGGGGGATAAAACCCTGTTTGTTGTTGTTTTTGTTGTTATATACATTAATACGGAGCCTCCGATATCAGTGATGATGTAACATCAAAAGATAAAACAATTTCATAGGTGATTTCCCCGGCATACGCGATCTGAATTATCCAATACCATCTGTTGCACTATGGCTTGACAAGGGGGAAGACAGAATGCCAAGCACAAACTCATTATCCTTCTAACAGGATATCTGAACTCTTACTCAGTATGAGTACAGTTTAAATGATCTTCTATACATTATCCCTAGTTGAATGATAATTGAATAGAAGAGGATGTTTTCATTTACCTTACACTTTTAATTTTACTCTAATTTACATGTGTGGCTGAAATGTGACTTTTAATTAGTGATTCATAAAAAACAAGTTTAGCCGAGACTCACTCACACTTCTATGGATTCTCACATTACGATTAACAAAGAGCTGAACCTATATAACGGTGTCATCTTCAGATAATTGGATAGTAACAGTGTGCTAATTTAATATCACCCAGTAGGTCTCGACAATACATAACAGCACACACACACACACACAAACAAACACGCACACACACATACTTACCACTAACAATTAAATTAGGGGAATAAACAATTGCAGAATACCTCACAGTTCCTGTATAAACAAGAGCACAGTGCGATGAGAGGCTATAGAGTCCAGATCAAAGCTACACTGTGACCTGCCTAGCTCCATAGATATGCCCAGGCTATGATATACTGACTTGCAACTTCCACCCAGTTCAAGCCAGGCTGTGCATGCAGTCTACATGGCAATTGATTACGACATACCAACTAAATTGGACTAAATACTTCCATAGATACAGCTGCCAGAAAAATTTCTTCCCTTTTTTCCAAGTGGACATTTATGGACATGCACTATCTCCAGTGGCACACTCTAGGACCAGAGTGCAGAGCAGTAGTATAAAACAAAACAAGAATTCAAAAAATAATTGCAGACTTTAGCTGGACAATTGTGTGATCACTAGATAAAAAGTAGTATGTTAAGCTCACCACAAACTATTCAATTGAGCTTTAATGTAAGGATGTGGGTGTCTGTGCTTTCGGCCAAAAGATGTATTTCAATAGTAATGAGCTAATCAAATCACACACACACACACACACAAATTCTCTTGCAACCGCTAGTGGTTACGCTCACCTGGCAGAGCCAGGATGCCTGTGCACTGAGCAGACACTGTGAGCCTTGCAAGCAACAAGCAAAGCTCCTGGAGCAGGGCTAGGAACTCGCAGGAGAACAGGCCTTCCCTCACAGCAAGTGGTGTGGGCACCTGAAGTCCCTCCTGGACCATTGCTGTTTCATGAGAAAAGGCCTTGAAACTGCATCCCAGCAAATGCCAGGTACCCAATCACAGCTGGGTGGACTGGTGGGGGTGGTAGTAGGCACACACACACACACACACACACACACACACACACACACACACACACCTATGTACAGTGCCACTATTGCCTCATCAAAGAAAGATATGGGTCTGAGATATTTCATTTCATGCATAGTTGAGAGGGTGTCCATGAGATAGTACTTTAATTGGCATTCCCCTCCCCCTCCCCCTTATTCCCCACTCTCTCTCCTCTTTGCACACACCCACACCTGACCCACATACACACAAATTCTCACTCAAACTCTCCTCTCACCATATCCACTGCCACTGGTCAATTAGCCAGGTCTCTTCAACTAGGCAACCCCAGCAAATACCAGCTGCCATAACCCAATTATCCACAGCTGCAGTTGCCAGCAAGTCTAGCGTGAGGCTACACTTGTGGGCAGGGCAAGGCATGCAATCTGCTGACCTAGCACGTGAGATGTATGGACTGGTTGAATTAGACCTAATGCATGGAGAAGCTGAGGCCATTATTGCCAGGCTTCTTGCAAAAAACAAAACAAAAAAACTTTTATCTTTGTGACCAATACAATAAGAAGTGACTCACTGATGCGGTGGGTTGTCAATCTGTTGCCACGGTTACTAACACTGATAAGCAAACAGCCCAGCCACCTGCATCTGTTATGGCCATGACGACTTTAAACATGCAAACACACACACACAAACACATTTCATATCCCATACGCTCGATGTGCGAAAACGGACACACAGGGACACATTTAGTTTAGGGTCAAAACTTGAGTCTGGGTCAATCATGCATTCAAATTCACCCACATGTCCTGCCTGTTGGAACACATTCATTAACACATTAGTAATACACACCACACACAACAACTACACCAGCCAACACGTGTGCACACACACACACACACACACACACACACACACACACACACACACACACACACACACACACACAGGGACACACAGGGAAGACTCCTACACACCTGACATGCGTACATGCCTATAGCTAATACCGGATGCATGAATACCGGCAAGATTGTTTTCTGTTCCCACACTGGAGAAATAACTCTACAAACAACAAACTTTGTGATTGGGTTTATTACACATGCGCACATTAAAATATCGCCATCCAGTCTGATGTAATATACAGGAAGCTAAAAACATGGCAGCTCTGTCAGTGATACACATGGTCATCTAGCATGTTTAAAAACTTAAGGGTTAAAAAAATCAAATGTTAAACTTAAAAAGGGTCATCAACTCCTGGCTGCACTGTTGATTATAACAACACATAACAATACTAATGAAGTCTCTCCTGTTGTTATTAGTTTCAATGAACTTGACACCAATCAATACCAAATTCAAGCAACAAACGTATCCTCTACAAGAAACACAGCCATATTGATCTGCATATCATCCTGAGGATGTTTACTTGGTCTCTCTAATACCACTATTTAAATTCTTCAATGAAGCAAGAAGTTGGCCTCTCAACACGATACTTGACATACTTGCGCTGCATGTCTGCACGCACCGTTGAGCCGATGATGACAGTTCAAATATTTAATGATGAGGAATGCCACTACATATTGGGAATCACACCTCCTGTAGTTATCAAGTAAAACAAAAAACAACAACAAAAAAAAACAAAAAAAAACAAAAAAACTAAAGGAGGATATAGACTAACCAATTTAATCACAAAAGTCTTGTTAACCTAATGCATTGCTAAAATTTTGAATTATCTGATGGTGATTATTGTGTATATAATAATAATAAATAATAAAAATGATAATAATTAAATTAATAATAATAATAATAATAATAATAATAACCAGAAAGTGGTATTACTATTGCATTTACTTTAATTTTTGTTTTTTGTTCTTTGCTTTGTTTTTCCTACCTGAAGTGTTTGGGAATTAAAATTTAAGAATATTACGTCCTAAAAGTGACAGTCAAGATTTAAACGATTTAAACTATTACTAGATAAATGATAACAGCTAAAAAAAATGTCACAGTTTAGAAACATTCAAACATACAGACAAGCAAGATTACTGATATATGAAATCCACTATTCGAGTTAGAAGCAGACACTTGCACTTTCAAACCACGGAAGCCTTGCACATAGTAGTCACACTATACCAAGGATGCAAGGAAACCATTTTGTGCAAGAGCAGCAGTTTGTGGGGAGGAAAGGAAGATGTCACACAGCTGGGTAGATATTCCACTGCAGACATCATTACAGGCCACAAGGTCCATTAATTTGATCAAGCAGAAGAAAAAAAGAGTTCATTGGCTGCTAATGAGTTCACACTTATCACCAAATTGAATTAGAAATATTTGAGATTTGCACTTGCAAAGAGACTTCAATGTACCCATTCAGTACACACCACGAGGTATTTGGTTTCTTCATATTACATGTTCCCAATACCAAGCTTTACAAAACACTTGTTAATTAATTCCCCACAATAATTACTCTAATGTATCTATCAAAAGTTTACTTCTCTAAACAGCAGCCACACTATAGGATACTCCCCGTATTTTAATGTCATGTGATCCTCATACTGGTGAATGGGATTTATACCAACAACAAAAACTCTAGGCTCAGGTCTCACTAAGATTGAATTAAACACATTGATTAAAACAAAATCTGAACAAAACACTACACCGACCACCACTACTGCTGTAGTCCTGAATATGCAGGAGTGCAGCAAGAAAGTGCCAGTGTGTTGTTGGCTTTATTATACAGGAAGATAGCTGAGGCCTATTTCACTGGCAGTAGTGGAGAGGGAGGGGATGTCAAAGTTGTGCCAGAAATGTTGGCTATGACAACTGATGGTAGGACACTAGACCGCTGGAATGCTTTCATAAATCCTCGTGACAAGAAAACAACAATTCCTGCCTTCCTACCTTAATTCCAACCTAACCCCCCCCCCCCCACCCCCCCGTTCTTTCCACCACCTTCTCTATTCTTCCTCCCTCTTTTCGAAAGGTTTGTGACACTAAGGCAGTCCTCCTAAAATGATAATTATAAAGTTGCAGCTAAATAGAAAACTAATGTCACCAAAGAATTATTATATGGCTATAAGAAATTTGATTAATGAAACAATAAGTTACATTTCATAAATGGGATAGCCATACTAATTAAAGCATAAAGTGTTAATGGTTAAACTGTAAATAGGTAGGAGAAAGACCAAGAGGAAAATAAGAAACGAAGAAACAAGGTATCCATAATTTACACCTTGCCTAGCGCTACTTCATCTGACAGGGTCATCCCCACCTCAATCCCCACACTATAGCTAGCCCATGGCTCAAACTCATTCATTCACTGACAAAAACAGCTAACACTTACACCAAACACTACAGGCAAGCGCGAATGCGCCAACAAAAATATGAAACGGACAAACAAAAACACACAGCAATCACTTCAACTGCAATTTGATTAACCGGAGCCAAGACTACAACTGCACACTGTGCATTTTCCGCTGACCAGCTAGCTACTAAAGTCAGTTTACTTCAGTAGATTTTAACACACACTCTATAACAAAGGTTTCTTACTCATTCTAAAAACCCTCACAATATATTTACAATCTTACGTGAGTTATGTATGTAAACAGTTCTTGGGTGTTGCAACAGTACCATATTCATTAGGTGTGGACTAACTCTTTCTTCTTAGCTCTGGGAATGACCACAAAGCCACAGAAGTGGAGCAAGAGACCTCAGAAGAGTTTACACAACCAAAATTGCAAAGAAAACAAATAAAGGTATCACATATACAGGTGGACTCATGGGGCTATTACATTCAAAGCTGCTGATTAATTTTCATTCATTCCTCCTCTGTTTTCCTCGCTCTGTCTCTTCTATACTATTCCTGTTGTCTTCAACACACACAGCATAGCACTCCCCACAGCTTTCTACAGATGGGACATATGGATAGCTTGTAGAATATTTCAAGCAACTAACTACACACATTCCATTTCAGGAACAGCTGGAGAGCCTCATGTGATATACAATACTCGTATTTATAATGCAACTGCAACTATACTGCAGTGCCTATAGTCACTCGTAGTTATCCTTACTTTACAGCTGCAATTTAAACTCTATCAACACTCTCCTGTATTAATTATGCTGGAATGGAACATTACGAATGGCTAATAAAACAGAATAGCGACTTACGAGTTGAAGAAACTGCAGAAATGTCCAACCTCGTCCAGTCACCGAGTTTATAGCAAACACTATTCTTATATCTGCTCCACAGAAAAGAAAAAAAAGACCACTTGCTAGAGTCAGCAACCAGAGCTACCGCCAGAAGCGGTCGCTGTCATTAGAATAACGTGGAGCCTGGGAATTAGAAGCGTTACCAAGATATTCATAGGATATGGACGAATGAAGTGGGCGTGTCGTTACTTTACTGTAACGATATTCATTAAACATTTCGCGCATGGGCAGATTATACTCGAATCGCATTCATTTCATACCGCTCTATGCTCGTGTGCCCCTGGTTGGCTTCCCTATTTGATTTTCTTTTCTAATATGGACTTGAAATGTTATTTTAACTAAAAATACATATTGCTAAGAGTCGTCATAAATAAGACAATATATGATGTCATGTGGAATGTTCCCTTTAAAAGTTACTTTAGACTTGTACATAAATAAGCTGCCTACATTACCATTGCATTGTGAGCTTGATCGGAAGCCACCATTGCCTCATCAATGGCCAGCTTTAAGTTCTCTGCTAGGCGTGTTCTGTCAACACTGCCAGTAAAGACATTGTTTTCAAAGTCCCAGCCTTCCAGCGTAAGTGCCTGAATTAGAGCGTTGCTTTGGCGATTGAGAATGATAGCTTTCTTCACGCAATCAGTCAAAATGGGATCTAGAGATCCATCTGAACTAGCGATTCCCACAGGAGAGGGCATCAGGCACGAGTCCTGAAGTTCTCGCAATCTTTGCACGGCAAGAGAAACGCTGGATTCTTTAGCCGCGGTGACAATCAACGGAGACTGCGAACTCGTTGCTTGCTTCCGACTATTCAAAAGCTTGTTTTGAGACTTGCTGATTGGCTTTAGGAGAAACACGTCATCTTCCCTCCGCATTCCTTGTAGAAACTCACTGTGGACTGCCTTCACCTGTTCCAGAGCATCTTTGTCCATCATGAACACAGGAGAAGGAAGGTTGTGAGATGGAATGTTCACATGAACCAACCACGGGTGTTTCAAAAGTTCCTCGACTCCAATACGTTCACTTGGCTCGACACAAAGCAGGTTGCGAATCAAATCTTTGGCATCGCTCGTTATTTTTTCCCACTCTCGCCGAGGAAAATCAAACTGTCCTGACAGTATATTATTCCTCATTCTTTGAGTTATGGGTTGGTTTGGGATTTCTGAGTAAAATGGCGGGTACCCGCATAGCATGATGTATAGGATGACCCCTATCGACCACATGTCACAGCTTTTATCGTAAAAGTATGGGCTTCCCGGAGACCTCTGACCCATCCGAACTTCTTTCTGACGCTTCTGTGCTTCGAGAACCTGCGGGGCTACATAATACGGAGTGAACTGAGGAGTGGTCAAGTCCCCGTTATCGATTTTTGCGAAACCAAAGTCGGCAAGTTTGATACGAACTTGAGCCACGTCTTCGTGTTTCTTCACCAGCAAGAGGTTCTCTGGTTTGAGGTCACGATGAGCCACGCTGCGATGGTGACAGAACTGAACGGCAAGAGCTACCTGGCGGATAATCTGACTGGCTTCCTTCTCTGTGAAGTGCTGCTTCTCAGTGATATACTCAAAGAGCTCCCCACCTTCCATATACTCCATGACCATGAAAATCCTCTTCTTGGCCACACTATCTCCTGGTATAATGATCTCATTAAGATAAACGTCAATCAACCTCACAATGTAGCCACTGCCACTACACATCCAGTGGAGCTTTACCTCCTTTCTAGCCTTGGGTCGGTCCAGTAGAATTTTCAGAGCATATTTAGTGCCAGTCTCCTTGTGTATGCAAAGACGAACAGGGCCGCTAATGCCTGAACCTAATTTCTTGTTCCACTTGACATCATATTCGTCATGGATTGATTGAGATTTGAATAAAGCTTCACGGTCGTATTTAGCCATGAGAGTTGCAAATTCCCTGAAAAAGTCGTTGGGTTCGTCTATACTTATCTGACGAAAGTTTTTGGATTTAACAGACCCTATTTTTACTTCAAGACTAGGAGGTTGTGATCTAGTCAAGTTTCAGTCAAAATCAGGATTTCACGACGTTCTTCTTGTCACCAACTGTCACCTTCCAGCAATTCCAATCCCACTATACTTTCACTCTGGCTGTTTAGTGATAGTACAGCTACCAATTAGAATAGTCTTGTTTTATCTCAACGCCAGCTGATTCTCAAGCGTAGGTACAAGGAGCTTGCAGAACCTAGTTCGAGCACGACAAGATCCCTAACTTTCTTTCTAAGAATAATAATAATTCCGGGAAGATACAAATTGGAAATGATCACTATAAAGAAAAGCGCAATGTTTTTCTGCTCTGATGACGTTTTTTTCTGGCATGCGCACAAATGATATCATCAGCAGCGCACACACACCCACGTACCAATCAAACCACACACGCACGCCGCGCGCGCCGACGACGACGACACACATCACCACAAGTCGCGCGCGCCGCGCCAGGCATGAAAACCCAACCGGCTTCTTGGGATCACTTTAAGGCCACGTGTGCTCTGTGGAAGCGTGTGTACTCTGTGGAAGAAGCGTGTGTGCTTTGAGGATGGAGTGTGTGCCTTGGGGATGGAGTGTGTGCCTTGGGGATGGAGTGTGTGCCTTGATGAGTGACTGGTGTGCCTTGTTGCTGAAGTGTCCGGTGTAGCTGAGGTAATTTGAAGTATTTTGTTGTCACCCTATTTATTCTGTACAGGAAAGAATTATACAAGTTTATTAAAGATTTGTATTCGTGTGTTTTATGTACTTTATTTTATGTTAAATAGTTTTATCTAGATGTTTGCAAAGATGTGTAAGCTTGAATTTGACGGCTAAGGGTGATTTTCTTGTTACTGTTCCTGTAGCTTCCCTCCTCTCCCCTCTCCTCCCATCCTCTCCCCTCTCCTCCCCTCTCCTCCCCTCTCCTCCCCTCTCCTCCCCTCTCCTCCCCTCTCTTGCCCCCATAGCAGAAAAGCTCCTTGTGACTTTTTGGGTACAGTAGACCCTCGGTTATCCGAACCCCGTTTATCCAACTCTCGAAAATCCGAACAGCATGTTTGGGAATTATAATGATATTCATTGGAATTTTGCTGTGCATTAAATAGATAAGTACACTCCATTCAAAATGACTTATACGTCGGACGCGTCTGGAAGCAGGGGCTGTGGCGCTTTCATGGAGGAGGCGTGGTTCATGCTACCATGGTCAGGGTCTATCAAGGACATGCACATCACGATTTCAAATATCCTAACATTTCAAATATCCGAACAACCCTCGGCCCTGAGGTGTTCGGATAACTGAGGGTCTACTGTATTGTGAATGTTTGTTTCTGTGAAGGTGGAGATAGTATTGTGTTACTTATAGAGCTCGGTGATGATAGCATTTACGTGAGTTTTCTATGATGATTCTTTCATACGTTTACCTACATTGTCTGAGAGCTCTGATTAGAAATTTGAAGCTGGGAACTGGTCAAAGTGGGTAAGGTGTGGCAATGGGTAGGGCATGCACTTGGAATTGGTAAGGTGTGGCTAGGGAAATAGGCAAGGCATGGTGAGTAAAAGGAAAGTGGGTAAGGAGAGTAAATGTCAGTCATGTGAACTAGGTTAATAGGGTAAATTTCTGATACAAGTTAACAGGGATAGCTTTAGAGTTGGTGGTTTTAGAAGTGTGAGGGTGTATTGAATGAGCGAGATGAGAATAGAAATAGTTATTCATATGAGCAAGGTATGGGTGACAATGAGTGTGAAGGGGGTGGGGTTAAGGTAAAGCAGAGTCCCTTCTAGTGGATAATTTTTTGTCCTTTCTCAAAGAAAGCTTTCAAAATACCCAATAGATTCTGGAAACTCAAGTTACAAAGTGAAGAAGGTTGCAACTGCATTTCTGCATAGTTTTTCTGTATAGAATGCTGAATGGATATATAAGATCGGTGGCATCTCTTGTGTTAAGGCTGGAAATTGTTCTGGATTAGACTTATAAATAGTAACGAGTACTGAATTAGAGTTATAAATAGTAACGAGGACTGGATTAGAGTTATAAATAGTAACGAGGACCGGATTAGAGTTATAAATGGTAACAAGTACATGCACCTGGTGATGAAGATCTACACAGACCTGTTCTGATATCTCGTGAGGGATAAAGTGTACGCTCTCTCTGAAGGTGCTTAGAGGTACAAGCATTAATGATATGGTTGCGTTCCATCCCATCATTATTTGCAAATTGAAGTTTGTATTTAAAAATCTCATCCAAGTTTCATTTCCTCAGTCGTTGGTAACAACACTTGGTGTTCTGTTGTTTCATCAGCCTTATAAGAAGTCTTGTGAATTGGTTTGTGTTCTGTATCCTTGGAGAAGTAAAAATAAATTAATCCCTAATTTTAATAGGGGTACTTGTTTGATTATTGTTTTAGGTTTGTTTAATTGGTTGCTGATTTTGTTTTATTTCTCTACTAACTGGAAGTTCTCATGGCTATAAACTTACATAGGGAACTGTGGTGTGTATTAGGGAGAGGGATACTTGAATCTAATGAACCGTTTCATTTTATTTTTTTCTATTTCCTTGTGATGGATTGGTAAACTTGATGAGTTATTCGAAGACGACTTGAACAGTTTCTTTGACTTCATTAGGCCAGCTTGTATTCAGTAGCTAGGGTTGGTCATAGCAAGGCCGATTAACAGTTTTTGTATAAGGAGTTAGGGAAGTGGCTAGGACTACATTGTATTAAATCTTTTTTGCAATGCATAATGTGATGAAAGTCTTTCTCTGAAGTGTGGGTGAGCTTTATTTGTCCGTGCGTCTTTACGACTGACAACGGGAGCTCGATGAAGATGGCTTGAATCTGATTACATGTGATGAGCTATCACTTTACCTACATTGTCCGAGAGCTCTATTCTATGTGTAATGTAATATGTTTTAAGGATTAGTACAGTCATGTGACTGTTTATTGACAAGTCTATTTGGTGGTTGTTCATGTGGTGTGCTTCAAGCATGCCGTGGTGACCGTACTGGTGGGTGTCAATTTGGGAGGGACTAACTTGGCAAAGATTGTCAGAAGGTATTATTGGAAAGGCTTTTGTAATGACGTCGAGAATGAGCGAGTACACACATGAATTTAGCTAGAAACTTTGATTAGCTAGCGTGGGTAGTTCTGTATTTATTCAGATGTTCAAAATAATATACGTTGTGTGTTGTCATAGCATTGGATGAGTCTTTTCTCATTGCCAAGAGTATCAAAGTTGCAGCGACACCAGTCGACTATTTGCTGCATCCGTTTTTCCCATTACGTGATGAAACAGTTCACTTGACCATGTAGAAGTTTGCTGTGGCTGTCAGTTCTGTTCCACGTTGGCGGTGTTTGGGGAGGCAGCACAGTGGATGGGTAAGAGTTTGAAAGCATACGTGCAGTAAAAAAGTAGCATTGTAATTTTTTCAGGCACCTTTGTAAGGAAGGGTAGCTGGTTCCTATGACTTGAAATTATTGATGTGTATATCATTTTGCCAAAATAGGATCAGTCTGTCCCTTTGTTTAATTATTTAGCTGCAGCTGGATTTGCCCAAGTCTCTCTCTCTCTCTCTCTCCCCCCTCTCCCCCCTCCCCCCCTCACCACTGCTTTCCGGATATGAATTAAGATAAGTGCAACTACTTAAAAGTCCACTCAACCCCCTTTTGTCCTTGTACCTTGGGAAAAGAGGGTGTCAGTATTTCAGAATGGTCCTTTACTCAAGGAAAGACCACAATTTTCTCAAACATATCTTTTCATGAGGTTTAGGATTTTTAAAGCTCAAGCATCAACCTCCTTCGCATGTATCCTACTCCATAAACTCTCAGTAAATTGAAATAAACGTGTGTACATTCATTATAGGTAATGGTCGTCAAGTCAGTGCCATCAGGTGGTTGATAAATTGAGCGGCTAAGTTGTGCCTGGTAGGGGTGTGTGTACTAAATACATCTGGTGGATGGGGATTGAGTGCACTGTAACGTGTCTGACACAACTAGTGATGAGGTTTGGCTATTCTGTGACTGTAATCACACCTGGTGATGAAGATCTACACAGACCTGTACTGATATCTCATGAAAGATAAAAATGTATTTTTTTCTGAAGGTGTGTGTCACAGGAGTCTTATCTCCTCTCACTTGAGACAGTGGGCCAGTAAATGTGTATTGGGAGCCTCTCTTGGTGTTATTGCTGCATAATGAAGCGTGTGTTGTGGTCGATTTAGAAATTTTTAGTTTGTTAATTGTAAAGCTAATAACATAGACAGGGATTCATACAGGATTTTTTGCTAAGGGGAAATTAGAGTTAAAACAAACAAGCACAATGTTTAGCCGCAAGTAATTGGTGAAGTCGCGATAATGAAGCAGGTTGTCATATGAAACTTTAAAAAGCTATTACGAATTCCTATTGAAGGACCAGAGCTGAACGTTGTGCTGATCATTAATTTTTTATGTAATAAATTTCAGATTGGGGAGGGGGGGGGGGGGAGGGGAATGAATGTAGAATGTAGGAGGGGATATCTCAGGGCTTCCATAGGTGTATGAAACCCTGATCAAGGAATACTTGATTTACTTTTTATTTATTATTATTTTTTTTTTATGCGTAGAAAGAACATTATTATGAAGTTCTGACCTTCATACAAACTAGATGAAACTTTTCTCACCTAAAGGGGTCTGTAAAAAAGGGTAAGGAAAAATGTGAAAAATCTTAGGTGTTGCCATCGAACCCAGGGCCACTGGCTTCAGCCACCAGTGCTCTAACCATTGAACTACGACAACCCTCGACTTCCAAGGCCATCACATTCCTCCCCCCCCCCCCCCCCCCCCCCCCCCCCCCCCCCCCACCCCCCCCCATCATCTGAAATTTATTACGTAAAAAAATTAATGATCAGCATAACGTATGAAAATTTACAGATAACATGCCAATGTTAGGTCAAATGTGAAGGTCTCTTGGAAGTCGAGGGTTGTCGTAGCTCAGTGGTTAGAGGACACTGGTGGCTGAAGCCAGTGGCCCTGGGTTTGATTCCTGGCAACAACTAAGATTTTTCACATTTTTCCTTAGCTTTTTTCCAGACCCTTTAGGTGAGAAAGTTTCAATCTAAAAGGAACATTTTGATCATTATCCCTATCGCCGTCAGTCACTCCTAATAAAGGAGGTGAGGTGTGTGGATATGTTAGCAGCTTTAGTTAATTTAGATCGGAAACTCGATATAAATTGTATGTTTCCATTTATTATATATAGCGACCTTATCAGGTCTTCACCATTGCTATACATGGTGTCTATAGCAGTATACATACTGTATACATACATGACATACATGTAAATGGCGATGGCTTTTTATAAAATATCAATATAAAGGTATACAGCACTTTAGCAGTACCTACTCATCTTGATAAAAAAAAATTTTTTTAGTTTGTCGTTCTGGCGAAAACTTGAAGAGTTCAGAAATGCTTTTAAGTATTACAATTTTTTTACCACTCACGAATGTAATCTGCCATAGATGGTAGTGGACTACTAGTTGTATTGCCTTCTCTTTGCCAGTGATGAGTTACTGACAAGCATATGGCTGACCATAAGTTGATGTCAACTACAGAATCTGAGGCAAAAATAAGGGAATGCATTATGAAAAGTTGTTTGCTGTAAATATAAGGTGATATTTTAACGACTAAAGGTATGAATTTAACTCAACTTTTCACCTTGTAAAGATATAAGTTGGATGGTTATAATAGCGGTTGATTCAATTTCATAAATTGGTAATGAGGATCCACTTCCTCAGTCAAACCAGCTGCTTTATGAAGGGTGACTCCACTTGGGCTTTATAAATTGTATTCCAATAGTTTTCAGTAACAAAGCAAAGCAGTATTTATAGACTTGTGAAGTAAAAATGTCATTTAATACCGTATTGGTGGGTGCATGTTTTTTAAAGCGTGTTCTATTTCTCGCAGTGTGCCGTCTATTTGAGGCTGTGAACTAATCGAGGAAGTACGATATTAGAAATTTTGAATTGTAATCTGTATGTATGTTTTTTTCTTCTGTGAATAATAAATTGGGTATTTGTTTTGTTTTAGCTTTCAGTACATGTGCAACTACTGGACCTGATGATGATTCCCTAGTGACCAGGATGGGAGTGGCTGGGGTAAGTTTTTAATCTTTATGGTGAAGGTCACTGGCTCAGTGATGTGTCAAGATGTGATTGTGTCAGAGTGTGCCATTGATGACCATTACCTAGATTTCTGAGAGCCCCATAGTGTTGTAAGTGCACTACAAAGCTGTGTTTGTTGTTGTTGTTTTTGTCTCGGTGTGTGTGTTGTTGTTGTTTTTGTTGTTTTTTCGTTTCTTTTTTCATTTTTTCTTCTTTCTTTCCCAATTTTTCTTCTTTTTTTGCCTATGACTTGAAATCATACCTAGCATATCCTGATCTTGGAGGAACCATGATGTAATTTACCGTTGCTGAGGCAAAAAAAATTAGCGTATAGGATGAGTGTTTCAGTACGAGAGTGGCAATACGAAATAACATGTCGTATGTGTGTATGTATGTTTGTGCATGTGATATGTAAATTATTATATGGAAATTAAAATCTTGCGTTTACATTATTGATTTTATTTTGGAAATAAAAGATGGGGTGATTGGATGGTAATAAGTTGTTGCAGTTTGTTGATATGTATGCCCTTCTCTCTCTCTCTATATATAATACTTATTACACAGGGTTTCATACAGAGGTCTCCTAGTTGTGATTGTGCCCTGGGATTTCTCCCCTTCCCCAGGTTAAGCCCTCCCCCCCCCAGAATTCCATGAAATATATTAATAATATTTACTAGTTAATGGTATTCTGTGATTTTGTTGTTTGTATATATCTAATATTTGGTGAAGGTTCATTTCAGTTAATTGAGGTCCTTCAATTGCAAGACGCATTAGTCTTCCAAGATTGATGTCACTAATTCTAGACCCGAGACAATTCTAATCAAAATGGGTGTGGTTTCAACAAAAGTGGGTGTGGTCAAAATGTGCGGGTCTCCTTCCCCACTCCCAGAAAAAATCCTGTATGAAACCCTGTTACATGAGTCGGAGTGTGATATGGTGAATATTTCATTATCAGGCAAATAATGGTTGCTGGAAGAGTTGTTAGTAGTGGGTTGTAGTTTTGAAGTCCCTTTACCTTCTATGGATCTGCTGATAGTGTACCTACTGGGTTGATTGAAAGTATTGACACTGTTTGGTGAAATCTTACAGTTTCAAGTTTTTAATTTGTACAAATCAAGTTGGCTATGCAAAACTTCACTAGTTTACAAAACCTAAACTTGTAGAAAGGTGTAATTGTATGACTTCTACAAATTGTGATGCAACAAACATTCCATCGATAGTATTTCTGGTAGTTGTGCAGCAGTATGTTCAAACCGTCCAATCAGATTGCTCAATTTGCGATAATTAAACCGGCCAATCAAAGTTAGCTTTAATTCGTTTCCTAGAGCCATGGTAAAGGGTTGTTGCACCCCTTCATTTGATTGGTACGGGACTTACGCTATCCTCGTGCCTTTGGCCCTCGGTTGTGTATATCCATACCAACCTAGACTTCATCGGTTCATTTTAAAGCATTCATGGTGGTGGGGTAATGATATCCATGATCTTTGCCAATGAGGAGTCATAGACAAGCATATATCTGAGTATCGTCTGGTGATGCTTATCTATACGCTATTCTTAGGCATTGGAATTGCAATTAAATATTGTATGTTTTGGATGTATATTCTGACAGTGGTGGGATCATAATATGGTGGCATCCCATATTTATGGGTTTAACAATTTAAACCATAATATGTCACTATACTTTGCAGATCATTTGGTGTAGGAAATTCTATGGAGTTCTTGTTTGCTAGTAGGTGTTGATTCTGGAACCAATTCATGGAGATTTATCTATCGCTCTAAATAAGTGTTGTAAAGTGACTCATCACAAGTCGGGATAAATCCTGTACTTCAGTTTCAAGCTTGGTGAGTGGTATGTTAGGCTGATAGTATTTACATAGTGTAGCAGTAGAAGTAATTAGCACACATGGATACACCAGTCAATTATGTGTGGGTGTGGCTGTGCAGCAGCAGCAGCAATTACAAAATGGTTTGGTATTATGTATGATCCTAGTATCTAATTGTGCCCTCTTACCTCTCCCTCCTTCCTAAATGAGAATTAAGTTCTATTCTATATTTTATTACCACTATTAGTATAATTGGCGAGCGAGCGTAGCGAGCGAGACACTTACAGGGGTAAAAATGAAAAAAAAATCGGGGATGTTTGTGTATTTGTATATATGGACGTACGTATGTCATTTTGTACTTTGACCCTCCGTATTTTTGTGTTCGCTCTGCGTTCGACCCCGTCCCAAACTTCACTAAACAGAATCCTCCGGTTTAGCGTCCATTACCCGTATCACCTTAGAAATTGAATTGTTTACCGCTTTGAATTGTTTTGCGGGTGCAGTTAAAACTAAAAAAACTTATGGGAGCTCCATTTCTATTTGAGTTAGTGGCGGTGGTAAGTCAATACACTATTTGTCACAGTTATAAGTAAGTCTTGCGTAGGTATGTTCAGTTGTGTGAAAGTATTGTGCGTTACAACTACTATTAAGAATATCACAAAGAAAATTTTAAATAACGTGATTTGATTTTGTTGCTTCTTTTTCAATTCAAACTGTTGCGGGAGCGGTTACTATGACATTGAAACCCCTTTACCGCATACATAATTTAAAAACTCGACTTTATTTTAGTAGCTCGAGTGTTTGTTGTTAAAATCAAATTTAACAATAGTGTAGTTTTAAGGCTTGCTCGCCATTTGTGCTCAAGCACACCACTAGTTATTGTGGTTAGTTATGAAGTCACTGAAAGTCCTGCATTACCTTACCGTATGTGGGGTATAAGGTGTGGTTTCAGCCCACTCTAGTCTCTGTGACGTTGCCTATGAAGAGTAATGGACAAGCATATGTCTGAACTATATCAGTGATGTCTTGACATCATTCTGAGGCAGTGGGAACTGAGGACCTGAAGACCTGCTATAGCTCACTGTTGGTGCATGTTATTTTTAAGTGTTCTATTTCTCACAGTGTGCCGTCTATTTGAGGCTGTGAACTAATCGAGGAAGTACGATATTAGAAATTTTGAATTGTAATCTGTATGTATGTTTTTTCTTCTATGAATAATAAATTGGGTATTTGTTTTGTTTTAGCTTTCAGTGCATGTGCAACTACTGGACCTGATGATGATTGCCTAGCGACCAGGATGGGAGTGGCTGGGGTAAGTTTTTAATGTTTGTATCTTTTGTAGTTGTTGTTGTTGTCTCTTTGTGTGTGTTTTTTCCCTCTAACTATTACACACATATATATATATATTGATATATCCACTTTTTTGTTTAACCCTGCTTGTGGACATGTATAGGTTACCCCACAACATGTGAAGGTCAGGGTGGGATGTATGAACCAACGTCATATTGCAAGGAATAAACTGGCCTGTGTAAACCACTTATCAACCTTCACGTACAAGTCGGTTGCACCCCTTTGAGATTCGATTCACACTATCCTTGGTGCCTTTGGCCTTCGGTTATGTCAACCTCCACGTCGTGGTGTAGCCTAGACTCAATTGGTTCATTTTAAAGTATTCATGGTAGTGGGGGAATGATATTCATGATCTCTGCCAATGAGGAGTCATAGACAAGCATATGCCTGAGTGTTTTGGCCTTTTAAGGTTTGTCCCTCCCTGAAAATGGTTATTGCCCACTTTAAAATAATTAACATTTAAAGTGACATTAGCCACAAAATTTTCATCTCCTCTGAAATTTCAGAAGTTAATGCAAAAAAATCCCCTGCTACTTTATTTCTTAGGTCTTGTTTCCTGCGTCTACTACTCCATCTTTCTGGTCTATTAATTGCTTTCATCTATTTGTATCGTCATGGTTGCACACTGTTGCTATTGTTACATACTTGCATGTCCACAAGCTTTTTCTCTGATCAATGTCATATGGTTATTAGTCGCTGAGCTTAGGTTACTTTGGCAACTTGTGTTTACCAGTTAAACGGCTTTTGTGTGCTTGTTTAGCAGTCGCAGAGAGTCTCCTGGGGGGGGGGGGGGGTGGGGGGGGGGGGGGGGGGGGGGGATTTAGTTTTTGTGGACACTCTTGAGAAATCCTGCATCTTGCTCATTTGAAGGCTAAACTTATTTTTAGTAGGAATTTTAAAGCAAAACTGCATTAAAGAGGCAAGATGTGTCACGAGATACTGTTCAACATCAGGCAACTATTTTATATTGTATCAATTAAGCTAATATCTCCCTCATATTCTGTGAATGTTGTAACGTTTTTTTAAAAAAAATTGTTTCTTTTTTTTTTTCTTTTTTCTCCACTTGGTGCAGTGATGACTAGGAATAATCCCAGCTCGCTTTGAGCCCCACCCACAGTGTGGGCGTTGAAGAGCACTTGTTCCTGCATGATATTTACTGAGCACCAAGTACAAATACTACAGTAGGACTTTGTGACTGTAATTCAGATTAATTACTAGGGCAAGCTTCAATGAGCATGATTGCCTATTGACTTAGTAAAGACTAATCACACAAGTGATGACTTGCATATTATTTTTCCTGTTTCAGGTATAAAAGCAAATAACACTTTCTCCAGTAAGATCCTGTGCAACCCTCCAGTCATTCAAAAGTGTGTAGTGACCTAGATAGTGATGCATTTCTGGAAGATCGTGCATGGAACACAGGAAGGACTGCTCTGACTGTCAATTGTTGCAGGTACATGGCATGTTCCAATAGATACTATTTGTGCTAATACCAAACTTTAAAATTTCTATCTGATTAGGTAAATATCTAAGTCTATTACTGCTGTCAACTGCATTACTTTTGATCACAGTATCAAGAATAGTCTGTTAAAGATGCATATAAAGCTGATTTTCCCAGAAAGTATAATTACATGTCTGTAGTTTGCCAGTGAATAGGAGCAATAGACAAGCATGTGTCTGACAGTTTGAAATAACCGCATGAAATATTATGAATTTGAGGGTCATGTACCTAAAGATATCTTTGTGAAGATATCTAGGTATATATATTTATATGGCTTGAGTTGCTACACAGGAGGAAGGTAGCTATAAAATCCAAGAAAATTGACAAGTGCCTAAAGAGATCATTGTGAAGATATCTAGGGTGCAATAAATATATATATATATAATACTTATTACATGAGTCAGAGTGTGATATGGCGAAATATTTCACGAGTGAGTTGAAAATAAAGCCTGAGAGTGAAATGTCTGCCATATCACTCTGACAAGTGTAATAAGTGGTTTATTCCACACTAGATATCTTCACTGCTGTAGTTAGTACTAGAGGAAGGGTAACTCACAGCAGTAAAATTGGTTGTATTACCCACACCCCCAGCTGATATCTTAGCAGCTGCTCTAACCTGTTGAGCAGGGTAAAGAGCAGGGTACACCAGAGGAAGGTAGAGCTGTAAAACCAAAATTGAAAGGTTTGGCAGGTTGCTCTAACTACAGGGGTAATGAGCTTGCTCAGTACAGTGTGAAATATGAAATAACAGCTTGAAATATCTTGAGTTATTTCACTGGTCCTGTACCTAAAGATATCATTGTGAAGATATCTAGGGTGGAATAAATATATATCCACTTTGAAATTTTGTTTGACCCTGCTTGTGGACATGTATAGGTTTCCCCACCACACTTGGAAGTCAGGGTGGGGTGTATGCAACCAACGTCAATTTGCGATGAATAAACTGGCCAATCAAAGTTAGCTTTTATTCGTTTCCTAGAGCCATGGTACAAGTCGGTTGCACCCCTCTGGGATTTGCACCATCCTCAGGCCTTTGGCCTTCGGTTATGTCGACCTCCACGTCGTGGTGTAGCCTACTCAATTGGTTCATTTTAAAGTATTCATGGTAGTGGGGTAATGATATCCATGATCTCTGCCAATGAGGAGTCGTAGACAAGCATATGTCTGAGTATCATCTGGTGATGTTTATCTATACGCTATTCTGAGGCATTGGAATTGCAATTACACATTGTATGTTTTGGATGTAGTATATTCTAATGGTGGTGGGATCATAATATGGTGGCATCCCATATTTCTGGGGGTAACAATTTAAACCATAATAATATGTCACTATACTTTGCAGATCATTTGGTGTAGGGAATCCTATGGTGTTGATTCTGGAACCAATTTATGGAGATATATCTATTGCTCTAAATAAGTGTTGTAAAGTGACTTGTCACAAGTCAGGATAAATCCTCTACTTCAGTTTCAAACTTGGTGAGTAGTATATTAGGCAGGGTTTCATACAGGATATTTTTCTGGGGGGGAGGTGGAAGGAGAGCCACACGTTTGTTTGACCACACCCACTTTTGCTGAAACCACACCCATTTGATTAAAAATCGTCTCAGGTCTCGAATTAGTGACATCAATTGGAAGACTAATACGTATTGCAATTGAAGGACCTCTTTCAATTCAGATACACCAGTCAATGTATTGTGTGTGTGCGGTTGTCAGCAGCAATTACACAATGGTTTGGTATTATGTCTGATCCTAGTATCTAATTGTGCCTCTTACCTCCCCATCCCCCTCCTTACAGACACTATTCTGAGGCAGTGAGAACTGAGGACATGAAAACAGGCATGCTATAGCTCACTGTCCTTCAAAGTTAATGCAAAAAATCCCCTGCTACTTCATTCCTTAATCGTTGCCCTCTATTTGTATCGCCATGGTTGCACACTGTTTCTATTGTTACATACTTGCATATCCACAAGCTTTTCTCTGATCTATGTCATGGTTATTTGTCGCTGAGCATAGGTTACTTTGGCAACTTGTGTTTACCAGTTAAACTGCTTTTGTGTGCTCGTTTAGCAGTTGCAGAGAGTCTCCTGGGGGGGGGGGGGGATTTAGTTTTTGTGGACACTCTTAAGAAATCCTGCATCTTGCTCATTTGAAGGCTAAACTTAATTTTAGTAGGAATTTTAAAGCAAAACTGCATTAAAAAGTCAAGATGTGTCACAAGATACTGTTAAACATCAGGCAACTATTTTATATTGTATCAATTAAGCTAATATCTCCCTCATTGTATTCTGTGAAAGTTGTAACGTTTTTTTTTTAAATTGTTTCTTTTTTTTTTTTTCCCTCCGCTTGGTGCAGTGATGACTAGGAATAATCCCAGCTCGCTTTGAGCCCCACCCACAGTGTGGGCGTTGAAGAGCACTTGTTCCTGCATGATATTTACTGAGCACCAAGTACAAATACTACAGTAGGACTTTGTGACTGTAATTCAGATTAATTACTAGGGCAAGCCTCAATGAGCATGATTGCTTATTGACTTAGTTAAGACTAATTTGTTTGAGAGAAGATACCTGTATGAACCAGTTTCATCACAATTACAAAACAACAAAAAAAAACCAAAAAACTTCATAACTGATGCTCTTCAATATATTCCTGGAGTGTAGCCTCAGTTGTCTTGAAGTCATGGCTTTGTGCAACTCACAGTAACCATCCAGTTTAGTTTAAAATCATCTTCACTTCTTACCAGGAAGCTGAATATGAAGTGTTTTACTTTCGTATCGTGTGTGTGTGGTTGTGTAGCAGCAGCAATTACAAAACAGTTTGGTATTATGTCTGATCCTAGTATCTAATTGTGCCTCTTACCTCCCCCTCCCCCTCCTCACAGACACTATTCTGAGGCAGCGAGGTCATGAAGACAGGCATGCTGTATCTCACTGTTGGATTATAAAACCATTTAACTACATGTTGGCCGTACCGGCTTAATATAAAAAATCCCCTGCTGCTTTATCCCTTAAGTCTTGTTTCCTGCGTCTACTGCTCCATCTTTCTGGTCTATTAATCGTTGCCCTCTATTTGTATCGTCATGGTTGCACACTGTTGCTATTGTTACATACTTGCATGTCCACAAGCTTTTTCTCTGATCAATGTCATATGGTTATTTGTAGCTGAGCATAGGTTACTTTGGCAACTTGTGTTTACCAGTTAAACTGCTTTTGTGTGCTCGTTGCAGAGAGTCTCCTGGG
>WLWD01000468.1_pt1 | contig 27826 bp, 18 predicted proteins | sample 6712731 | NCBI WGS metagenome assembly WLWD01 (sample SAMN12718690, study PRJNA576275) | sponge metagenome | isolation source: marine sponge | host: Mycale hentscheli | place: New Zealand: South Island, Marlborough, Capsize Point | collected 2014-11-01
AATCCCAGCAGATTTTTTGATGGCCCAAGTTCGATGAGCACGAATTCAGATAAAGAGTAGAACAATAATAGACACGCCCCTTTTTGTTAAAATATTGGTGCGGCTATGGTCGCTTGGCTGCACCTGTTCCAACATCCCTGCTTGTGGACACACAAAAAATCATAAAAACTGAACTGCTAAAGTTATCGACCTCAGTCAAACATGGAAACATAGCTAAAGCTTTGCTTTATTACATATATTTTCTATTAATGCTCACTGATATGAAAATGCAGGAAACAGTGGCGTCAAACATTCAGTAAACAGATGCAACAGTTATGGCTTCATAATTCAACACTGACTGAGTTGAAAGCTAAGTGATATCAGGCTTTCTGAGGCTGAGTGAGGCGAGGAAGATGGCGAAGAGTTCAATAATGATGTGTATGAGTTTACTAAAGCTACTGCACTTGTAATTGTAAAAAGTAACACCCCTTGAAGATACTGTACAGCTCTAGACAATGTTTTGTAGAGATTGTTAGACTATACAATTAGAAATAAGCCAGAACCAAAGGTTGTCTTTATAGCTAACAAGACATAAGTATTTAATAGATCTCAGGAAAATGAGGTATGACAAAGGAACATTAAAATCACATTGTCAACAATTATTTATTCTATGTCAATGTGTATACCTCAATGTGGTCACGTTCTGTCAAGGATTCTGGAATATTTACTCCATCCTCCATATGCTGCATCTCTGAAAATATACAATCACAAGAAAAGTGTTAAGAAAATAATGAATTAAGAGAATCATAAAAAAGAGTAACCAATAATTTCTTCCAAGTATTCTTATTTATATAGCATGCAATATTAGTGATATTAAGTAATAATTATAATTTAGTTGATAATACTATTATTTTAACTCCAAAAACTGAGCAGCTTATCTTAAAGCTAGTAACTAAAGCTCTTAAATTACCAAAAAAAAAATCTATCTAATACCAGAAAGTATAAGTGAACCATTAATCAGAGGGATACGGTTGAATTACACAAGAAGCACCCAGAAATTTACTGGAAGTTCAAGGCTGGCTATTTTACAGTGCAATAGTCCAATAATGTTTACACTAAAAGTGATGGAGAAGCAGTCGGTCTTACCCAAGTGCTCTATGTCATTGAACTATTGCAGGTCGTAAAGTTGCCAGAGTGATTAGTGAATTTGAGAATGCAGATCTGCTCTAGAATGAGAGTGAATTTGCTATATGCTAGACATTAAAACACTTTCAAAATCGGGTCTAAGATAGGGCTTCCAAATTGGATTCAAGTTTGGAGCAGTCACTAACATGGCCGCCCAGTTGAACATGCTGCCAGCCACAGAGAATCCGTGGGTTGTGTATGAGTATTTTAGGCAAGGAGATTTGCCTATAGGGGGTAGCAGGCCTGGTGAAGGGAGCCAGTCAGGCTACTGTTCCTATCAAGAGGTTCAAAGTAATTGAGAAACCACAGACTGATAATAGAATTGTCGTACATAGAAGGCCATAGCATCAATGATGGGTTGGAGCCTAAGCTATGCACCATGAAACACACCTTTGTAGTTGCTGTGGTGGCTACAGTACTAGCACATGGGACAGGCACATAGTGAAGTTTGACATTGAAAGTGCATATAGAATGGTGCCAGTACATCCAATAAACATGCCACTACTGGGCATTAAATGGAAGGAAAATATATATCAGGGGATCCACTGGGGGGGCAGGGGGGGGGCAATTGCCCCCCCCCCCCCTCAATTCAGGCTTTAGCTGTGCTATAATAATTTTGTAACCTCAAAACCACAATAAATGTACTACATGGTTAAGGGTGCTGGCACATAGCAACGTTCGCGCGCGGCTTAATTGAGCAATAAACCACGAAACCACCGAGTTGTAGAGGTAGAGGGCGGACCTTAAATACCCGCGCATAGATAAGAGCTTCCGGGCAGACCGTGGTAAGTATAGTTAACTCGGCTTACGGAGGGCGGGGCTAGAAAATTGCACAGTAGCAAAAAAGTGCGAGACAATTGGAATCTATTTTACAGTCCAAGTCCAGAAGGACGAAGAGTTAGTCTTTCATTTTTAGTACTGCAGCATAACTTAACAAGGTAATTAAAGTTGTCGATTTAGTTTTTTAATATTGTGTATAGTCGTGACCCGACTGGAAAAAAATCACGTGAAAATGTGAATAAATATAAAACAAAATAGAAATGAGAAAAACAAAATCGACAACTTTGTAACAATTAGCTATAGCAAGCGGTGGACGAAATTCCAGCTTCCGTAGTCTTCCTCTGTTTCCAAAAAGTGGCGTTTACTTTTGAGACTTTGAGGCTTCATAACTCTTGCAGTTCCGTTTGTGTGTTAGTCATTCTTGATCAGTTGGCTGTCAGTTGACGGGTCTCAGAGATCCCCCGGGCAGCGTGGACCTGCAAGGTATAAAATCGGAGTTACCTTCCATAGCAACAGTTAATTGATTTGTGTGGGCGTACCGCGTAACCGGATGTGTTAGCACCCTTAAAGTGTTTGTCACAACTCACAAGGTACAACCAGCTGCACATGCAGTTAGCTGCAGCTATGAAAAGACAGAAAAGTCTTGGTGAGTTTTGTTTGGCAAAAAGGAAAAACTTAGAGACTGAAGAGGAAAGACATGAACAGCATGAACAAGATGAAGCCGATTCACTGTCAGATGGAGAGCAGATGCTTGATCCACCAGCAGTAGTAGGAGCAGAAGTAAAAGCAATCATGGGTGACAGCCATGAGAGAGAGAAGGGTTTTTGCACTGGCCAGTGCTGTAGTGATGACAAAAAACCCTATCAACCAAGAAGCAAAGAGATACTGGGTCTATTTGTCAAGAAAAATCGGAAATTTCTCCCGGTGTGGTATGATAAATGTGACTGGCTCACACTTTGCATCACCATGAAAAAGTATTCTGTGCTTATTGTAGATATGCATACAGGCATGACTTGTTTACCTTTTCAAGGAAGGGTGAGGATGCATTTACGGTCAGTGGATTTGATAATTATAAAAAGGCTCGAGAAGTTTCGCACGCATGAGAATTCTGATTCACATCTTGAAGCTAAGATGAAGTTCCAGGCCCTTAACAATCCATCTATTGTGACCCAACTGAGTACTCAAGTTGCTAATGCACAAATGTCTCGGCGTGCTGGGCTTTTGAACAACTTGAGGGTATGAAAGTTCTTCTGAGACAAGGGCTAGCATTACGTGGACATCGTGAAGAAGAAGGAAACCTACCCCAGTTATTAGCTATGATGTCTAGTAGTAACAGTGATATTAGTAGTTGGATCAAAGAAGGAAAATATATGTCACATGACATCGTGAATGAACTGATAAGCCTAATGGGACAAGGAGTGTTGAGGCAAATCTTGGCGAAAATATTGAAGTGTGTGCCTAGTTGGTATGCTGTAATAGCTGACGAAGCCACTGATGTGTCATTCTTAGAGCAGTTTAATCTCTCTATAAGGTATGTAGATGATGATTATGTAATTAATGAAGATTCAATTGGCTTGTTTAAACTTCCTGATACCAAAGCCGAGACACTGTTTTCAGTATTAAAGGACATGCTCACTAGGTGTTCCTTGCCTCTGTCCTTATGTCGTGGTCAAGCATATGATGGAGCAGCAACGATGCAAGGGAGGAGAAAGGGTTTAGCTACTTTATTTAGAAATGAAGTCCCAGCTGCTCTACCAGTCCACCGCCTTGCTCACTCGTTAAATCTTTGTCTTCAGGATGCTGGAAGGCAAATACACCTATTGAGAGATGCTCTTGATCTGATCCGAGAAGAAGTGAAATTAATAAACTATCCTCCCAAAAGAAAGCATCTCTTTTTTTACTAAACTGTTGCAAGACAATACTTCCAGGAGTGGTATTAAGCCCTTGTGTCCTACACGTTGGACGGTACGAACTGAAGCTATTGGTGCAGTATTAATTCATTATGTTACTGTTATCGAAGCAATGGAAGAAGTTCATCGTACCACTCGTGATGATTATGGGTTGAAAGCAGCTGGAGTTCTTGCTGCTTTGGAAAAGTTTGAGATCTTTTTCAACCTAAAATTAGGTTATCTCCTCTTTAGTACTGCCGAAGAAACATCAAAGGTCCTTCAAGCCAGAATATTTTTGTAATATCAGCTAACAAATACAGAATCAGGTACTCAACTCAGTTTAGCATCTGAGAATTGTGTAGTTGATTGTCCAATTGCGTGTTTGTCGTTGTATCATTCGTCTTCTGTCTAATCTCGCAACGCCAGTAAAAGCTGTGGTTATGACTCAATTGCTGACAAGACACTTTTCAATTAGAATTTGTGCAGTCTGTGTATTTCTAATTGCTACACATCATTACTTCGAGTAAAGCAAGAAGGAAAAATGGCACAGCATGAGTGGCCGGAACTATTACATACGCAACACCATATGAGAACTCTGGCAAGTAAGAATCCACTGGAACTGATTAGCAGAGAGAGTCAACCTCACTTCCCACTTTAGAAAAGCACCATCCTCATATACCTCTTTAGAAAAGCACCATGAGGTCTTGTGACATGGGTCTGTCTAATTCAGAGCCGTCACACCACTTTTCTTTACTCCCCAGGCACTAATAGCTACCCTCACCCAGGTAACTTCAATGACAGAGGTAAGCATTAATAAAGGAAAAAAATCAAGTGACACACATAACACAGAGCTATTATCTATCAATTCTAGACAGACTAATTGTTCAGTCCATTCCCAAATCACTCTTGTCATGCACAGCAAATGGTATCCATTTAAGGGAATCAGATATAAGGATTCTCAACTGTGTATAAGCCATTACTAGATCCTGTATATTCTTCAGAAAGCTTTACAGTAGCACACTTCAACAGTGTATGGGCCAGATACCTGCAGAAAGAGTTACTCCTACATCTCCATTCTGTTCACTGCAGAATAGATCTTGAACACCCATTGATCACTAAGAGCGGTGCTATTTGCAAACTACAAAGGAGAAATCTTACCCTGCCCTCTTTGTTTATACGAGTACTCACTGTGTGCACATACAGGCTATCTCTAGTCTCAGTGCAAAAAGTTTATTAACCACACTCAGGAGATTTGTCTCCAAAAGAGGCTTGCCAAATAATATCTTCACAGATAATGGCAGCAATTTTGTAGCTATCTCATCAGAGCTAAAGAAACTCTATTAATCTCTAGACTTTCAATTCCAAGACGATCAATAGCTTATTCTTGACTGCCAAGTGCAATGGAAAAGAAAACCTCCTAAGAAATCCTAAGAATTTTGAAGAAATCTGTGGGTCATTTGGTGCTTAACTTTGTGGAATTCAGCACAGTGTTGGCTTAAATATCAGCCGACCTCTAGTGCCCTTAATTCTCCAAGGGATGAAGCTATTACTCCTGCCTACTTCCCGGTTGGAAAAACATCTTCTTTCTCTGCCAACACAACCTCCAGATCATACTTCAACTTCCACCTCATAACAATGGAATTTAATACAAATTTCAACTGATTGTTTCTGGACCGTTGGCACCAAGAGTATATCTCCAGTCTTAACAAGTTTTAAAATGGACCAAAAAATGTCCAGATCTGCAGTCAGGTGATGTTGTAATCTGTAGAGAGCTTGAGGATTTGCTACCAACAGGAAATGGCCACTAATGAACTAATTTAAGTACAATTCATCACAGATACGACAAGAAAGTGAGGGTAGTCACTATACAAACTGGTAACAAATTGTTCAAAGACTGGTCAACAAAATTGTACCATTAGTCAAAGAGAACTGCCAGGAATCCACATTGATGACCACGCCAATGAATCTCTAACTCCTGTCATCCCTGGATGATCAGCATTCCCCCAGGAGTATGGGGTACAATTTTGTTGACCAGTCACTCAATCCTGCTTGTATGGAATAGTAAGAATCAAACTTTTCTCTTGCTCAGTATTTGTGTGATCTTTAGAAAGTAACTCGTTAGAGCCTGCCCTAATGGTTGCGTTGTCATAAGCATTACTTAATGTCGGATTAAGTTATAATTAACAATATTGGCTGAGAGAAAAATTTGTTATTATTATAATTATTTCAGCCGAGAATGACTGAATTATACTATATATTGTTTACCTAGCCAATACCAAATGCTTAAAATAAAATTTAGATATCTACTTCAATGTATGCACATCAAAATTCTTACAAAGTCAAAGGTTACACAAGTCTAAGGCTTTCAGGAATGATTCCTGCTTGGCAACTATTCCTTGTAACAGTCTCAATAAATGCACAAACTGAGTGTTGTTCAGTAAGGAAAGCATCTAGCTACACATGAGCAAAGCTAAATAAATAGAGAAAGCATCTTTTGGAGCGCATCATAATCACAAATTTAATGCGAGTGGGAATTGAATGACTATTCCGTGACGACACGAAACAAAATAGTGATGACAAAATACAATGGCAATAATGTATTGGAGTCTAGGGAGAAATCTGGTCTGCAGTTTTCTTGGAAACATTTTGGATTTGACTTCATTAGCCTACTTTTAGTGACTAGTAATTGGTAAGATATAGACAGATACATGTACACCAGTTTTTTCAATCATGATAAATAATGTACATTATTCCCCTCATATACATGAAAATTCAGAACAATGAACTCAAGACTTATAAAATAACATAACTAATACAGTGTGAGATTGGTGAACTTTCTCTGTTCTTTGAACAAAGCATGCCCTTATTAGTACTTTAAAAGTATAAGTGCTTAATTAGTCATTAGGAAAATAATGGGGTGTTTTTGCTATTCCTTCTTTACATACTGACACTGAAGATTACATACATTTTATTCATACAAAATTTTACAAACTTACAAACAAAGAATTCCACACACACAGACACACCAGGGTAGTCATAGCAAAATTAAAATATTACAAAAAACATGATGGAGTGAAAAAACTAACAATGTATATTATTTTTCTCCTCTACATGATATTCATGCCATAATATTAAAGAAACCTATAACACCAGATCATTGAAATGAACTGTGGTAACGTAGGGAGGTCAATGTAAAATCACAATGACTATACGTCTGATTACAGCATAATTCATATGAACTAGTAGAATGGTAAAATAATACTTAACTACACTGGTCAATAATAATAATAATAAAATAATAATAGTAATAGTAATACTGGTAATAATAATGATAATAATAATAATAATAATAATAATAATAATAATAACAATAACAATAAACTAGCAATGACCCGCCACACAGTGGCGCTTGACATATTGCAAAGTAAGAATGCAGTAGCATAAATTACTTTTATTCATTGTTATCATTCTCTACAGTTGGTTAAGGTTACATCAGTTTATTTATCCCTGAACTATCTCATTTCTGCATCTACCACCTTTCTTTTTTTCATCTCTTCCTTATTGAGTCAAGGAGTCCTTTCTCCTCCTTTGTCTACCTCTCTTGCTTCTGAATCTGTCCTTCTATCATGATTGTGGACTTAGGCTTTGTGACACTTTTAACTTCAGCTTTTCTACTATCACCTTTCTTTTTAAAACTTACCCCGCCTTTACTCAAAGACTCGATTCCACCCGCTTTTTAGTACAATATTAATTGTTCCCTTTTTGCCTTCTCTTCTGTACTTTCTCCTTCTTTTTACTACACCGCCTTTCCTCGTCTATTCCACTGGCTAATTAACCGCTTTTTACCTTCTCTTTCGAACTTTAGCCTTCCTTTCTGAAGTCTACGCCGCCTATCCCCGCCAAGAGAGGGAAAGTGATAAAACCTTTACCAACGGTAGAGAATGATAACCATGAATAAAAACGTATGCTACTGCATTCTTACTTTGCAATACATCATGTGCCACTGTGTGGCGGGGTAACTTGATAGAAATTAATAATATCAAATTTTCTCTTTCTAACATCCAATATTATATAATTAAAACTTAACCCGATGCTTTAATTTCTTCCTGAAGTCATCTTTGCTATGTATAAAGTATAAGTGGCCCAATTTTTAAGCAAACCACTATATTATCTTAATAGTTAAAATAAATACAGTTAGTAGACAAAAAGTAGTGAGTCTAACTTTATTTAATATGTAAAAATAGTTATCTTACCAGAGCTGATATTGCTAGCATCAACAATTTCCTACAAGAAATTACCATGAGATAGATTAAAAATCATAAATAAAATAAATGCTTTGCTTACCTTGCCATACCAAACTTGATGTTCAGGTTTCATGTCTACTTTTTTTGTATTATCTAATACACAATTCATTTTACTTGGGTTTTGATGGTTCTTGCTCACAATACAGAGATGGTTTGATTTGTCATGTTCATAACATTCAAAAGCAAAACAATAATTTTTGAAATAATATTTATACTGATGCTTTGAAAAATCAGTATAGAGAGAGTGCAACATGGATCCCGAAACATTCCTTATTGTAGTAGTTATCAGTTTCTTGATTCTTGCACATAACGTATGCAGCTTTAACTTAGGATTACTTGTTCGGTTGACTAGAATCTTTATATACTCCGACTTGTGGATCAAAATTAGAATGTCACAATCTTCACCGTAAAAAAATTCAATGTAATTTCTTTGCATTCGAATGCAGTTTAACTCGATATGTACTCCTGTCTAAAGAATAAAACCACGTCACAACACAATAATTCTATTAATACAATGTAAAATAGAGACTCACTCAAATTCATTAATTATCTATTATAAGGTGTCTACTTTAAGCAAGTAGGAGACTCATCTCGGTTGTAACATTTAAGGGCAGCTTAAGATATAGTGATATGAGTGCTTCATAGGAAAATTAAAACCAATTTTTTTAAATAAAAATAATAATTAAAAAAAAATCGAATACTTACAATTTTTGAGCTCTGTTGAATAAGATTAGCAACTAAAGCAGAAAATACTCCCATAGGTACAAATCCACTGTCATACCTAATGTATAAGGGTGGCACTTTGTGCATCATTTGTTCTTCGTATTTCGTGATATCTAAATCAGCTGCATTTGGCAAAATACAAGGAATAAAATATATAGTTTCTTCTTTATTCTCTGACGGAATGGGTGCAATTATGTTTAGATGACCCAATATTTTAACTAGTTTGTTCAGTGGTAGTGGAGTCTTCACTTCATCAGAAAACGTCTCGAGTGAGAATTGTCCAGTTTGTTTTAATTGAAAAGCAGCATGTTCATTTACTATTCCCGGTTTAAATGCAGCCTCAATGACTTTAGTTAAACTCTGATAGATTGCTTGTGTGTCAGTTATTACGACATCTTTAAGTCCCTCTATGTTAGAAAAATGCATACATATACCCAAATTATAGTGAAGAAAATGTAGAGCTGCTTGAGTTTGGCTTTCGTTCATGCTTAACTGTCTTCCAATGTTGAAACAAGTTTCCAAATCCAGCATAACTTCAGACCTTCCACGTAACACAATGCTAAATATTAACCATTGACTAGGAACAACCTTTTTAGCAAACTGATTTATTTTTTTCGACAAGGCTTTTCTTAGACAATGTATTTCATCAATGTTTCCGTTTTGATTGTCCACTGGGTAAACAAGTCGCATAGGAAGATCTGTTAAAGTACTGTTGTCAGGAAAATCCGGTGGATGCCATTCCTTAATAAGACCTTTTTTGTAGAAAAATTTAGAACGCATTACTTCTTTTAACTTAAACTCAAAATCATCAATGGAATCGTTTTCTACTTCATCTCGGTGTGTTCCAATAATATACACACACTGTTTTCGGTTTATGGTTTGTTCTTCAATGGTCGCACGATCATCAGATCCAGAATATATCATCGAGGATATACTTACTAAAGCTGAAAGCAAAGTTTCCTTTACAGTGAAATGTGACTGTGGTGGTAAAGTCTCTCCATCCTGTGGTGGTAAAGTCTCTCCATCCATATCTCGATAGCCTATAGTGTAACAATCGTCCAGGTTGGTATTTAACTTGCAAAATAGCAAATACAAAGCAGGCCCTATGGTTAGTGCCGGTAGACAGTTCATTAGTTCAGGTTGCCCTCCAGTGTCTTGAAGATATATCATGCATCTATTGTTCAAGTGCAGTTTAATTTCCCCAGGTTTGAATGTCTTTTTTAGAATGCTTTCAGCACTTGCTTGGACAGATTCTCCTGATAATATTATGCTATTTGAAGGTGGAAGATCATGCGATATATCTTCTAGATGTACTGATGTCGTAGATGGGCTAGGAACTACTTCTTTAGTTGATGAACTTAAACTTTCTTGCTCTAACTCATCTTCAGTTTTGGATTCTTCATTGGGAATATATTTTGGAGTGCTCTTGGCATGACCTCCACTAAGATCCAATTGGGTTTCATGTGTTGATTTGTTACGAATGAACATCTCCACCTCTTGTTCAATGCGTTCTACAACTTCCCAGTCATCTCCTTCTTCTGCAGCTAAAACCACGCCTCGATGTACATTTTTGCATGTAACAATAGTTTGCTCAGACATTTGAGTATTGGACTTGTCATAACTTGGATTTGATGAAAGGTTTGTGATTTTTTTTGTCAGTCGTAATCGTGTCACTGTCTTTCCTTGAAATGATGGACCAAGAAAAAGTAGTTTTGCCACTGCAACATTCATATTATTTTCGGGAGATTTAATTGATTGGAGATAGTTTTCTACAGCATTCTTATGATCTAAAAACAAAAGAAAAATATACATTTGAGCCAAAATATACAGCAATACGGAAGGTTTTACAGTCACTTTGGCAAATCTAAATTTTTTAATGAAGTTGTGACTTGAAATGCTAAGAACTTAACTACACATCCCTTGATTACCATAAGGAAAAATTATACCCAGTTAGTTTGTTTAAAAAATTCACAATTCTTCAAAATGAACACTTTCTAGTTCTGATCCTTCAATAGCAATTGTAATAGTTTGTTTAAGTTTTCATATGATAATTTTTTCATAGTCATGCCTTTATCATTCATTTGCAAATTAATGGTTTTTTGTGACTCTACAAAATTACCCCCTCCCATAGCAAAAAATCCTGAATAAATCCCAGATATGTGACATTTGCACTTACATATATAAGGTTCCATTTTCTCCTTAGCATAGTGAAATGCGGCCATTGCTCCCGTGAAGTCCCAGTTGTTATAATGACTACCCTCAGCATATTTGGTGACTGACTTTATCACAATAAAATCACTAATTTTGCGATCTTTTTGTAACTGAACTAGTTCATTAGCAAAAATATCTCCTCCAATGGCTCGAAAATTAATAGTGATTTTGTCAGCACTATTTTGTAAGTTGGTATCACTTGTATCTATTCCAGAAATGATATTTGAACAGTGATATCTAGCAATACGCTTCTCACTAAGATAAAAGTTCTTCACTGAATTAATATTGGTGCAAAATATTTCTTCAAGGAAATTTCTTTCGTCATCTAGTTTTGTTACAAGTGAAATACTAGACGATATGAATACCTCACCAAGTTGTATGTCCTTCTGAAAAGTATATCCCGTGCCAATGCTTAGAATATATTTAGCTTTAGAGCAGTAAACTAGTACTGTTTCTAAATCATTTCTTATTTCTTTCACATCAATAGATTTAACTATTACTATGGGTTCTTTAGCAAAAGACCCAACCACTATGTTATCTCTTAATAATGCAACTTCCATTTCTAGAAATTCTTCACCAATAGGTCTTTTCAGATTACAAATAGCCGCCCTATATTCTTTTTCACCCAATACAGAAATAATAAACTCAACTTTATTCATGTAATTAGAAAAATCTGTGAGAGTGTATTGAAGGCTTGGCTCATGTCTTGATACTAATAAATTTTCTTCTTCTAATGAATACTTTGGCTCTTCAAAATCTACAAACATAAAAATAATAGTAATTGTATATTGTATTGGCTATGGTAGATAACAATTAGATCAAATGAAAATATTGTACTATGTTTCAACCATGCACCTCTGGTTCAATGTAAGCAGATCCTTCACTTCCACTTTACAAAAGACCAATATTTCCTAATCGACACAAGCATATATAGAGGTACCCAGCATTTGTCTAGTTACCTAATTTTGTCTCCTTTTGTTCACACCACCTGTAGGTTACTCAATATTATTCAACCTACATTCTTGGTACTACTAAATGTTGGGTCTGTCTCTTAGCTAGTAGACAATCTATATTCAGAGAACAAAGACACCGAGAGAACGAGGAGAGATATATTACCTCAGTCTCAATTCTCTTATATAGACATTTTTTCATGGAGTCAGGTTGTCAAGTTGCTGGACTGCTACAAAATGCCTGTCCTCTCCACATCAAGAAAGAGCATGAGGAAAATAGAGGAAAACAAAATCATTGCATGAAGCTAGCAAACCGCAAGGGACTTAATCCACAGCTCAAAGTAGCTCCAATCTGCAAGCAGAGCTAGCATGTCTATAGATTCCCTAATGTTACAGGTTACCGAGTTAAGTATACTTAGAATGATTTCAATACCAATGGAACCAATCCACAAGCCTCAGTACACCCTCTTAACCTATTCACCGGCACAAGGTGCTCAACGATGACATAATGCAGAAAAAAATTTCCCTAAACAAAAATGCTAAAGCTTAGCTGCAGCATCCAGAGCAAGGCTAATGTGCTTTTCTATTACATACATTTTAAATTACATGCTACTACATAACTAAGGTAGTCGGGCTAAAAATAAAGATATCATTAGTTTAAAAAATGGCAAGAAATTTTTCTGCAACAGAGGTGGTAGATTTTGTCTGCAATGCCTTTTCCAACGGCGAAAATGAGAGGTAAGGGGTACAGAACATACATAGCTACCGTAAAGGTACTACTGTCGGACTTGCTTGCTTGCTTAAGCTGTCATTTCACTGCCAATTGAGGAAACTACAAGTTTTTAACTTGAGAGCTACTATAGAGCCCAGTATGTAGTGAAGATACCAGCAGCTATGTCAAAGAGAAAATGGAAGTTGATATTCCAGGTAAGACAAACAGCTATTTAAGCTGTATATTCAGGGGAAAAAGTAAGAAATAGTTTTCCAAGTAATGTGGCGGTAAGCTTTTTTTATGCCTAATAGCATTCCCAGGAATATGGGCGCTAATTTGGTCACATCTATAAACTTTCTTTTACAAACTCCCAGCAATAAGTGATGGTTTGAGTGAACTGCCTTTGCTCTCCGAATTACATTGGACTTCTTCATAACATTCAAAGAATTATGTCATTACTTCTGTAAGGTCAGAATATTCAGATGATGATGATACTGATTATGTTGAAAGCAAGAAAGGTAGAAAAAAATATAGAATGAATGAGGAATGAGGTGTATGAGCAAGAGAATTGTTAGAGGGAGGAATGGGTGTGTGTGCAAAAGGACAGAAATTGTTAGTGAAATACTTCTATTCTTGTTAGTCTTTTGCAGAGCTAGCAGTAAAAACTCCCGTGGTGTCATCAGTGAGCAACTGCATTGCTGGCTGAGATGACTGTCAATAATAACAGTAAAAATATCCAATCATGCACAAAGCAATTGATAGTATTACACTGGAACGTGTACAGGTCACTTCGCTATGATTATGTTTTGGTCACAATAACGACTTTGTGGGTGGTTGCTAGGCAAATAAATTTGATAACTAATGCTGAACAATACATGTACTTTCATGTAATATATGGTTGCTAGGTACTGTTTGAACTCCTGATTATCTATTAACTTAAAACATTTATCTAGAAAAAAGAAAATCACTGAACCTTCATCTGCAGGTGAGAGGATTAATAATCATCCAGAACTTATGGACATCCTACAGGGGCTCTCTAGAGACCTCACTATACTACGGAAAAGGTTTCACATGGACAACAAAGACGAGGGAAGATGAGATGCGATATCCTTGGCACTCACTGTTTTATGTTCAAGTAATAAGTTATGCTGTCAGCATCATTAGCCATTATTGTTTTATGTTTTGTAGTCAACAAGCGCCACTAAGTGGTCTAAGTGTTCTGAGTCATATATATATATAGTCCTGCTACTTTGTAAAAGGTCAGCCTGTGTGTAAGTCAAGATTTGATTGAATTGTATTAAAGATTAAAGAATTGACATTGTCTAAACTCTGCTCACTGCTGTGTCCTGTCCATAAGGATACCCAGTGCACCTTTACTTGGATACCACAAATTTAAATGCACCCTCATTGGCTATGCAGTTCTTCATCGAATGGAGCTGCTGGTGTACATCAAGTGGTTTCCAAGAAGTCCTCCAGAAGTTTTGATGGCAAACGAATGCAATCATGTTACAGATGTGGCAAGACTGGACACCATGCTGGAGTATGCAGGCATAAAGATGATATCTGCAGTTTTTGTGGGAAGAAAGAACACCTGCAGATTGTGTGTTTATCAAAGAAGAAAGAGGAAAAAACCCAAAAATGCTTTAGCAGGCACTATAGTGTATCTTTCCAAGAAAAATTGCATCAAGCAAGAGAGGAGCAACCCTTAGATAAGGGTGAATCTGATTCTACAGACAGTTCTCTATATGGTCTCATCGGTAGTACAAACGTGAAGCCATTTGAAGTCACAGTGATAGTTGACAGTATATATAAGGAAATAGACACTGGAGCTACTTCATCCCTCGTTGCAGAGAGCACATTCAAGGAGTTATGGCCAGGAAGGATTGTTTAAGTACACTCGTTTACCATTTAGAATTTCTGCAGCACCTGGTATCTTTCAGCGAGTCATGGAAAGTGTGTAACAGGAATTCCTAGGGTAGTGGTTTATATAGATGACATTCTAATCACTGGAACCACTGACAAGGAGCATCTACAATGAAGTACTAACTCGTCTCAAGAGCGTTGGATTGCATTGCGAGTAAAGAAAAAGAAGTGTGAATTCATGGTCTACATCCTCCGGAAGAGAAGGTATCAGCAATTACTGAGGCTCCTGCACCAAATAGTGTAGTAGAGTTGAAGGCATACCTTGGTCTGCTCACATACTACAGCAGATTCCTGCCCTGTATATCAACTGTGCTGGCCCCATTGTACAAGCTCTTGAAGAAAAATGCTCCGTGGGCATGGACTGAGACAGAAATGAAGCATTTCAGAAGTCCAAAGACTTGCTTACATTATCATCACTGCTGGTCCACTTTGACCCAACCTTGCCTCTCATTCTGGCATGTGATGTTTCTTCATATGGAGTAGGAGCAGTTCAGGCACACAGGATGCCAGATGGACAGGAGCGACCCCTTGGGTTTTCTTCTCGAACCTTATCTCATGCTGAACAGAACTATGCCCAATTGGAACGAGAAGGTTTAGCGTGTGTTTTTGGAGTAAAGAAAGTTCATTTGGACATTTGTTTGAGCTTATCACGGATCATCAACCATTGCTGACATTGCTGAGTGAACATAAGCCAACATCAATGCAATCTTCTACTAGAATTAAAAGATGGTCACTGTTATTGTACAGTTATGAGTGCAAGATTACTTTTAGAAGAACTCAAGCACATGGAAATGCGGATACACTTAGCAGGCTGCAATTTCTACTTGTAATAAGGAGTCTTTCACACCTCCTGAAATAGTATTGCTTGTAGAACATATGGAAGAATCACCAGTTAGCCAACACCACATTCGCAAGTGGACATTCAGAGATGCTCAATTATCCAAAGTACTTCAATATGTTCAGTCAGGTTGGCCTAATCACTGTAATCCTGAGCTCAAGTCATACTTTTCCAAACGTCAAGAATTGTCAGTGCACAACAATTGTATTCTGTGGAGATCTCGAGTGGTAGTACCTCCAAATTGTCATAAACCAGTGTATTGTAACTGAACTTGGTAGTACCTCCAAATTGTCATAAACCAGTGTATTTTAATTGAGCTTGGAACCCCTCACATAACATACAAATGTTCCGCATACAACTGTTTATTGATATAGTGTAAAATGCCACAGCTAAGTTTTCATGTTGTCATTCTCACTAGCTTAAAGAACTATTTTAATCATCGGCGAGCGAGTGTAGCGATAGCGAGCGAGACACTTACAGGGATAAAAATGAAAAAATCGGGGATATTTGTTTATTGGCGAGCGAACGTAGCGAGCGAGACACTTACAGGGGTAACACAATCGAAAATCGGGGATGTTCATTTATTTATTTGTATATATGTATGGACGTATGTATGTCATTTCGCGTTTTTGTGTTAGTTATGTGGTCAACCACGTCCCAAATTGCACTAAATAGAATCCTCTGGTTTAGCGATCAGTACCCGTATCACCCTAGAAATTGAATTGTTTACCGTTTTGAATTCTTTTGCGGGTGCAGTTAAAACTTGAAAACTTAAGGAACTTCCATTTCTATTTGAGTTAGTGGCGGTGGTAAGTCAATGCGCTCTTTGTCATGGTTATAATCCGTGCGCAATAGTATTTACTTGAAAATAACATTGTCCACTAGACTACCGCTAAGGTAAGTCTGTGTAGGTGCATGTCCAGTTATGTCAAAACATTGTATGTTACAACCACTACTTAGCTAAAGAATATCACAAAGAAAACGTTTAAATAACGTGTATTGTTTTGTTGTTGTTGTCTTCCTTCAATTCAAGCAGTTGCAGAGAGTTGTTACTATGGCACTGAAATCCCGTTACCGTGTATGCGAAATTAAAAAACTGGACCTTATTTTCAGTAGCTTCAATGTTAGAAGTCAAAATCATTCATACAAAAATAGTATAGTCTTTAGGCTCGCTCGCCATTTGTGCACAAGCACATCACTAGTACATATGTATGTATGTATGGATGGTACGTATGTCATTGAAACGCGCGTGCAGGTAACTTTTTTCTCTAAAAAACACGACTTTTTAGGCTTGACCCCAGTTTATTCTGAAATTACAGCATTAAGCAAGCCTTACTATATACTTAAGCTCCAAAGTGTGAGAAAATTCCTGCGAAAATGCTTGCTTTTCAAGAAACAAAAAGTTGATTCGACCGGTTACTATGGCATTGAAGATCTTTTTCCAGATTTAATTTCAAAACTTCGCCATTTTATGGGGGGAAACGGAGTGCCGGTTGTTAGTTGTCAAGAGCCGTTGGTAGTCAGAATGCCGTAGTATTAATGCTAAGTAAGCTACTACTTCTCGAGGGAAGCTGAGGTAAGTACGTCATTCCATATTTGTTAGCTAAATATATGCAAAATTAACTCTGGCCTTTCTTTTTTGTAGCTAAGAGCTTGTCAACAGTGACTGGTAAATTCAAATAGTCAGATTGGCTCAAAGTTGGTACTACAAAAGTTACCACTGCTCAAGAAAATGAGGTAAGAAAGTAATTTTGTATTTGTGTGCTAAAATTGATTGTCTTTTGTTTTTGTAGGTGAGCGCTTGTTGTCAAGAATTCAAGGTAATTCAGATGGTCAAAGTAACTTCAATTTGATACTACAGAAGTTATCAATACTCAAGAATGATGTAAGTAGTAATTCCATATTTGTTGGCTAAAATTACAAATAATAACACTGGTTTATTTAATATCGTAGCTGAGAACTTGTTCAAGAGTTACTGGTGATTGAGATTATCAGAATGGTTGATGTTTGATACTACAAAAGTTACCATTAATCAGGTAAGAGAGTGATTTTGTATTTGTTTGCTGAAATCAAATGTCATAACTGCTAATATAGTGTTTGCATGAAGTAAGCTAAAAATAGTAACATTTTATGTTACCTAACTATCAGGCTCGCTCGCCATTTGTGCTCAAGCACACCACTAGTTTATATATATGGACGTATGTATGTCATTTTGTACTTTGACCCTCCGTATTTTTGTGTTCGCTCCGCGTTCGACCCCGTCCCAAACTTCACTAAACAAAATCCTCCGGTTTAGCGACCATTACCCGTATCACCTTAGAAGTTGAATTGTTTACGGCTTTGAATTGTTTTGCGGGTGCAGTTAAAACTCAAAATCTTATGGGAGCTCCATTTCTATTTGAGTTAGTGGCGGTGGTAAGTTAATGCGCTATATGTCACAGTTATAAGCCCTACTCAACAGTATTTACTTAAAAATGCATTGTCCACTAGACGAACCACGAAGGTAAGTCTTGCGTAGGTATGTTCAGTTGTGTGAAAGCATTGTGCGTTACAACTACTATTAAGAATATCACAAAGAAATTTTAAATAACGTGATTTGATTTTGTTGCTTCTTTTTCAATTCAAACTGTTGCGGGAACGGTTACTATGACATTGAAACCCTTTACCTCATACGTAATTTAAAAACTCGACTTTATTTTAATAGCTTGTTAGTTGTTAAAATCAAATTTAACAATAGTGTAGTTTAAGGCTCGCTTGCCATTTGTGCTCAAGTACACCACTAGTATATGTATGTATGTATGGATGGATGGTACGTATGCTCTTTAAACGCGCGCGCGGGAAACTTTTTCTCCTAAAAACACTGCTATTTAGGCTTGACTCCAGTTTATTCTGAAACTACAGCATTAAGCAAACCTTACTTTATACTTAAGCTCCAAAGTATGAGAAAATTCCTGCTAAAACGCTTGTTTTCAAGACACAAAAAGTTGATTCGACAGGTTACTATGGCATTGAAGACTCTTTTCCAGACTTAATTTCAAAACTTCGCCGTTTTATGGGGGGATACGGAGTGTTGGTTGTCAAGAGCCGTTGGTAGTCAGAATGCCGTAGTATTAATGCTATGGAAGCTACTACTTCTCGAGGGAAGCTGAGATAAGTACGCAATTCCATATTTGTTAGCTAAATATGCAAAATTAACTCTGGCCTTTCTTTTTGTAGCTAAGAGCTAGTCAACAGTGACTGGTAAATTCAAATAGTCAGATTGGCTCATTTGTTACTACAAAAGTTACCACTGCTCAAGAAAATGAGGTAAGAAAGTAATTTTGTATTTGTGTGCTAAAATTGATTGTCTTTTGTTTTTGTAGGTGAGAGCTTGTTGTCAAGAATTCAAGGTAATTCAGGTGGTCAAAGTAACTTCAATTTGATACTACAGAAGTTATCAATACTCAAGAATGATGTAAGTAGTAATTCCATATTTGTTGGCTAAAATTACAAATAATAACACTGGTTTATTTTTTATCGTAGCTGAGAGCTTGTTCAAGAGTTACTGGTGATTGAGATTATCATAATGGTTGATGTTTGATACTACAAAAGTTACCATTAATAAGGTAAGAGAGTGATTTTGTATTTGTTTGCTGAAATCAAATGTCATAACTGCTATTATAGTGTTTGCATGAAGTAAGCTAAAACATAGTAACATTTTATGTTACCTAACTATCAGGCTCGCTCGCCATTTGTGCTCAAGCACACCACTAGTTTAGATATGTTTGGACGTATGTATGTCATTTTGTACTTTGACCCTCCGTATTTTTGTGTTCGCTCCGCGTTCGACCCCGTCCCAAACTTCACTAAGCAGAATCCTCTGGTGTAGCAACCATTACCCGTATCACCTTAGAAATTGAATTGTTTACCGCTTTGAATTGTTTTGCGGGTGCTGGGAGCTCCATTTCTATTCGAGTTATTGGCGGTGGTAAGTTAATACACTATTCGTCACAGTTATAAGCCCTACTCAACAGCATTTACTTGAAAATTCATTGTCCACTAGACGAACCACGAAGGTAAGTCTTGCGTAGGTATGTTCAGTTGTGTGAAAGTATTGTGCGTTACAACTACTATTAAGAATATCACAAAGAAAATTTTAAATAACGTGACTTGATTTTGTTGCTTCTTTTTCAATTCAAACAGTTGAGGGGAGTGGTTACTATGGCATTGAATCCCCTTTACCGTATATGCATAATTTAACAACTCAACTTTATTTTATTAGTTTGAATAACAATAGTGTAGTTTAAGGCTCGCTCGCCATTTGTGCTCAAGCACACCACTAGTATTTACATCCTTGCCAAAAAGAATAGAGTACACCAGACCAAATTCAAGACTGGTTGAAACTGGCTTTTGAACACAACCATACAAAGCCACTTATGAAATGCTTAATTCACATAATACATGACAAACACGAGTTTGTAGTGCTATTGATAAAATAATTTATCGGGATTAGAAATGGATCACGTACACCCATAGAAACTGTACAAAATGCTAATCTTTGACGTGTAACATTTACTACTATTGTTCGTGATTCCACAAAGCTGGTTTACCCACCTGCACAGAGCCTCATAAGGCAAGATACCAAATAAAATAACTATTTCAAGGTTACTTGATATTTTCCATGAAAAAAAAAATCAGTGATTCGAGTAATACCTACTCTCTACAGTTAGTCAACTAAAAATGTTTTGATCCCTTTAACTGGTTGGAAAACAACAACGAAAGTTGCAGGTTTGAAGCCAGACTAGTCCTAAATAAGCAAGTATACACTGTTACGAACCTTTTAATGGACATTATGAGAATAGCATGTTCAATTTGTGTGTGTGGTGTTTGTGTTACGATCTCTTTGCCAGAGAACTAACTGATACTGATATAATAATAGCAGTTCAATCTTGTATGCAATGTACCAGTAAATGTAATAAGCATTATAATTATGATTATTGTTATAGTTTAAGAATACGCCTATAAAGTTTACTATGACAAAGCCAAAAATTTGGATTCAAAAGAAGCATGCTTTAATCAGTGTAAGAGAAATCTATTTTATGTTATAATATGATTATGTAGCTGAGCAACCTTGAGCTTTGATTATTCTAGCATAATTTGTGTGGTAGGATGCTCCACCTCACGGCAAGATGACAGTGTATCAACTCCCACCAACACAGTCATCCAAAGTGAACCAGAGGTCTCTTCTGTGTCTGGTCCTATCAGCAATACCTCCAGTCTACTTCCCACCAGCATAAACAATTTTACAGTGACATCTATGCCACAATTCCTTCCAAAGCTTCCATCAGGCTGGTACAATAATACAGTGGGTGGACAAACGCATCTGTGTAGGATTGCATCAGTGTCCAGCACAAACAACCAGCCAGTACACATTTCACACTGCATTGTAATCAGACAGGATTTTTCATGGGAGCTTTATGTTCATGGTCACCGTATACACCATGAACAGTCCACCATCCAACGCCTGTCAGCCATCCCAAATATTACTGACAATAGTGCTATTTTGAGGTTAATTTCCATCTTGGATTTGGCTTACATCTGCCATGGTTACCCTAAGCTTGAGTACATTGAAATGTTCAATTCTCGTCATGGAGTTTTTACAAACACTGATGGCACAGTAAGGGCTCAAATCTACTCTACCAACCCAGTTGTCATGAGAGGGAAAGGTATATCAATCTACTATAAGGACTGTAGATTGCCATTCTGGCAGATTTACCACTTTGCAACAAATACAAGGAGTTTAGTCCTGTGTTGTGCACAAGCTACTCACATTGGCTTGGGAGATTGGGCAAGGTAAACATTAGCAAATATACAAACAACAGATACCTGACTTCTATACAGAAGGACATTAAACTAAAAAAACTACTACAAGAGCAAGTTTCCACTGCAATAAAGGAAAGAATAAGCTCCTCCAAAGGATTAAGCAGATAACTTCAAGCAGTGGAGTTGAGGTGGAGTCGACCTTTCATCAAGAGCTGATTTCCACCATGAAAGACAACCTGGACAGGGTGCAACCTGAATTTCAAGAAGGAATATTTTGCCTCCTTTTTTGGGACCAGCAGTTCCTAGCAGCAACAAAAAACCCAAACAAATGTGATGGCATCCAATAATGATCAGGTATTCAGAAGCAGAGGGAAGGAGGGGAGGGGGGCATAGTTTTATAGTTATCTGATTTGGCTTTAAGTTTTGTATTATTATTGTCTCAAAAGTTACAACACAGGTTGTCTACATTTATACTTTAACTTATTTTATTTGTTGTAACTAAAATTACTTTCTTGTAAAACTAATATTAAACTAGAGCACTGAAGTGCAAACCCTCAGCGCTAGTTAGCTAGTATGATAAAGAAAATAATAACAAAGAAAAAGTGTAGAAACAAAAAGAAAGAAAGAGAAGTGGCATGAAGAGAGGCAGGAAAGAGAAAAAGACAATGAAGAGGGACAAAAGAAAGAGGAAATGAAAGGAAATGGTAGGAAAGCAATAATAACAGTAGGAAGAGGAAAATAAGGCAACAAGAAAAGGAAAAAAAAAAAAAAACAGGATGAAAAAAAAAATCGTCTACTCGGGTTCGAACCAGAGACTTCTAGTTTAGCTATTTGCTCACTCAACAACTATAACACAGAACAACTCACGCTAAATCCACGTAATTGTTAGCTATTTAAAAGTGATTTGCAACCTGCAAGCTGGCTCACGTGACAAGCAAGTTTTTAAGGGGCGGTTCCCATTACCGTAACGTACGATTGTAGGACTGAAATTCTACTCGCTTTTTCTTGAAAACTAAGTCAAAACTAAAAATTCTGGCACATTAAAGGGACTTACTCTGTGAAGTGCTATAGTTTGATGTCGCTTTCAAAGCCTGGGTAGCCGTACTCTTCGAGATCCCTTGTTGACTGAATGAATGAATGAATGAATGAATGAATGAATGACTGACGGGTTGACTACTATAACCCTCTGGGCGCATGCGCGCTGAGGGTTAATAAGTGGTTCTTTAAAAAAATAACTATAATTTAGATTACATAATTTTAAGTACAACCTTTAACTAAAATGACTATAACTAATACTAGATTAGAAAAAATAACTATAACTAAATTGGAAAAACTTGATATAGAGCTGTTACTATTTTAGGTGGTGCTTATATCTGAAGTTGCTATCAGCAGCAGCATACAATTGCATGCGTACATCAGGTTTCATGAAGCTGCTCTGAGCGAACTCTTCGAGATTTCACTAACTACTTTAAATACAAAACAGGATTTCTGCCTGAAGTAGATGCTATGCTTAGAAGTGAAGTAGACAATGAAGAGTGGAAGAATTACATTGTTTTGTTTTGGATGAGATGAAGGTGAAAGAGAGTCTTGCGTGTGACAAGTATGCCTGTGAGGTAATTGGGTTTGTGGAAGTGGACAACATTGACCACCAGATGAATTTGCTGGAGAATAGTGACACTAGCAATCTTCCTCTAGTTGCCACTCATATGCTCACTCTTATGGTGCGGGGAATCTTGACAAATTGCAATTTCCCTTATGCACATTTTCCAATGGATTGTTCAATGGGTGCTATTGTTATGTGTAGTCAAGCTTTTTTTATTGTAGCACTTTGTAACAGGTGAACAGATTTTCCCCAAAGTTTGGGAAGCTATAGAGTGGCTTGAGCAAATTTGATTTTAAGTGATAGCTATTACCTGTGATGGAGCCAGTCCAAATTCACATGCACTCTTCCGGTAGCAATGCTGATGACTTCTGCTACAAGTGTCCCAATCCATACACCAATGACCAATGAGGAATGTCCCACACTTGACAGAAACCACCATAAATTGATGGTCACATTCAAGCAAATAAGGTACGCACAACCTATGGGTATGTAGATGCAATACATTTCATATCAAAAGATATTATGTGCACGCATTGCAGAATAAGGGAAAGAGTATTTTGTGGGAACAATTACGGAAGCTTTATGAGGCAAAGATTTCTCTGTCTTCTTGTAGCGAAGGTCTTTTTCTGTTAAAAATGTTGTCTAAGGAACATCTTGACTTGACTTCATACAGCAGAATGCGAGTGGACTTGGCTGTTGAAGTGAGCATCATAATTGTGTGTGTGTGTGTGTGTGTGTGTGTAGTATAGTGTATATTATGTCTATAATGACTGATTTATATTGTAGGTTCTAAGTGATAGCATGTCGAAAGTATTTGTTTACTATGGGGATGAAACTACCACTGAAATTCAGTGGTTTATAAAAAAATTTGAGTTTTTCTTCGACTGTCTTTGTCAGGTACCCTACAGAGCACATCAAGAAAAATAACCCTAATCTGAAGCCATACTCTAGCAAAGATAATGGAAGATTGAAAGTAAGACTTATTAGGAGGACACTACCTTTCATGATTTGTTGCATTTTCTTTTTCAGTGGCTAGAGGAGAAATTTTTGGGTTATCTTAAGGAGTGGGAGGATAGTGTCAGCAGGAGAATGGATGTCTCAGATATAGATAAACAGAAAATGCTTTTGATCTGTGAGACCATAGAAGGATTATGTATTACAGGTTTGTAAGCTATAATGAAGTTACATTACAGTTGTAATTTCAATTTTAATGTCCAGTGAAATCATTTGTTGATGTATCTAAATTTCTGCTGGAGAAACCCTTCATGGCTGGACAGTACTTACTCAGTGAATGGTTCTCACAGGACCCACTGGAAAATTATTTTTTCAACAGTGGTCGCGGGGTGGCTGGTGCCAAAACCCAACCATCTATGCTTGTATAGCATCAGCACAATCTCTATACATTCAGGGAAGTATGGCAATGCTTATTAATTCTTCTTTGCCTAAAAATTCAGGCTGTGCTGATCTTCCTGCCAAATGCTGGGGAAGAATCTGTCTAGTCATCAATTCAATGGCCCTGAAAAGTTCATAGGTTTCATCATTGATAACAAAAAGTCCACCCCTGTTGACAGCATCTATCCACTCTCTAGTATCTCAAAGCATTCTCATCATCAGCAAGCATCTGGACTTCACATCTCATTTGAGTCACTGAGGTCTGTAGCATGGCAAAAAAATCCTTCATACAGTGGTCAAATAGCTGTCTACTGACAGCTTGAAGATTCAGGATCTCCTGTAGTAAATGGAGGATGTAAATTGCCGCCATATTTCTGGAATCTTGTCCAGCCTGGCGTGATTATAAGTCCCTGTGAGCCCTAATCTTACCCAAAGGAGGAAAAATGTGATGAAAATGGTCAAAACAACCGTGAATAATGCACATTAGTTCCTTGCAGAAGCTATTAAACATTTTTTTGTGCTCTTCTGTTGAAGATACGTCCAAAATATTAGTAAGGGACTTATTACAAACTCCAGCTTCCTTGTTCAAGTCTGTATATAACGGTTGGTATAGCGGATATCACAGTTTCTGTGTATCTGGCTGAACTCATTGTAGGCTCCACACACTAAACTGAATAAAATGAGAAGGCTGCAAAAAAACTGGTGCGCACGTAATGTTGCCGCACCAGTTTTATATTGGCAACAGGGCATTTCCAATTCTGGTAAATTCTTTTATCAATGGTAGTCCTGAAGCTACAGAGGCTAACAGTGTGCACACCTAGCCATCACCCGCTCAGTAGACTCTCCACTTGGCCCTGGTTGATCTGTTTCCAAGTGCACACCAACAGAAGAACCGTAGCAGAAGATTATGGTATCACCTCCAGAAAAAATCTGCCAGGAGGTCTGAGAGGGGAAGCTACTATTACTGAACAGGGACCTCACAGCTACTGAAAGGAACTAGTTAAATTTGGCAGACATATGAGAGGTGGAGTGCTCCATTTTTGACAACCTTCTAAGAAGGCTAATCTGTCAGTTGATAAACTTTCATTGGTGTTCTTTGCTTGCATGCACATGTTCTTCGTGACTTGTGGTTTGAGATAGACCTTTGACAAGCCATATCTCAAGATAATACTTTCCCAACTTCAAATCACTAAGGCTTTTTTCAAATTTCATGTTTACCCAAACAGTTTCATATCATTAGAATCCTTGTTTCATGCTTTTATGTCAGTACAAAGCCTTTTTTAATATCTGTTGTTTTTGAATGGATGGATTGTCACATTTAGTGGTTTGTATATTGGCTGTATTTTTTTAGAAAGTACCAACTTCAATTTTCTCTTTATACAAGCATAGTATTTAAAAAGCTCTTTCAAACGAGCCATGGATTGTGTAACTTAGGGCTTTCCCCTAAAAAGCCTTAGGGTCTTCCATGGCAAAACTGTATATGTTCACCAAAGAAAAATATAGTTCAATAGATGTTTACAAGTTTTGTAGAGAATTTCATTGGCTTTTAAATGAGCCAATAAACCAAATAAGCCATTAATGTACTGCATGACATGAAGGCGAGCAATATCAGAATAGGGAAGACCCAGAGGTAAGATGTTAAATGAGCAACAAGTTAAATGTGCAATTATAAATATGAATGTGCAGGTAAACAAAACAAAATAAGTACATGAGAAACATTACACTGATAATAGAGTTAAATTGTAAATTGATAAAGGAAGTTAGCTTCATTATAATTAAGTGTGGATGAATAAACTGAATGTGGAATCTCATGATCAGCTGAACATATGATGTTTACTTGACCATACATTTTTTAATTAATGTCAAAAACACTAATGTGGGCATTATTATAGAGACCCATTTTTACAATGAATTTGAAAGATTTTCCGACCTGCAATCCGGGAACTAGACTGTGACGAATCTGAGGAGTAGGATTTAACTGTAGCAACAATCATGTGGCTGGTTGGAACAACAAGATAAAGCCTTCACTGAATAAAAGAACATGATCACTAGTCCACCAGTACTCCAATATTTTGATTCCAGCAAACCCTGTACTAGATTAGTGGATGCAAGTTCTAAGGGCATGCATGGGTGCTGCTCTTCTTCAAGATAAAGGTCCTGTTGCTTATGCATAAAAGTCTCTCACAACATCGCAGCAGAACTATGCTCAAATTGAAAAGGAGATGTTAGCGACTGTTTTTGGTTGTCAGAAATTTCATGATTATAATTATGGATCAGCTGATGTGAAGATCGAGACAGACCACAAGCCTCTAGAGACTATCTTATCCAAGCCTCTGCATGCAGCCACAGCAAGACTTCGAAGATTGATGGTGTCAATACAAAGATATCCAATCACTGTACAATACAGACCACGAAAAGAGCCATTGATTGCTGATATTCTCTCTTGAGAGCACCAATGAATGTCGAAGCAACAGAACTAGAGTGTCATGAGTATGATATCAACATTCTGCATACCCTATCAATCACTGAACCAAAATTACAAGAATTCAAAGAAAATAACAGAAATGACCCAGCATTACGTGACTTGACCACAACTATTCAAAATGGATGGCCACAATACAAATCAGAAGTACTTGCTGGAGCAAGAGGATACTAGAACTATCGTGATGAAGTCACTTATCACCGCGGGACTTTATTCAAAGGTGGTCAAGTAATTGTACCAATGTTGAAGCAGATTCACAGTTCTCATCTGGGAATTGAGAAGTGTAAGCGTCGTGCGAGAGATGTGTTATTTTGGCCAGGCATGGGAGCACAAATTGAAGATATTGTGACTTCCTGCATGATCTGTTCCACCTACCAGAGAAACAACACTAAAGAACCTCTCTTATCCCACTCTGCACCTTCTCGGCCTTGGAAAAAAGTTGGCGCTGACTTGTGTGAATTCAGTGGACGTCATTTTCTTATCCTGGTTGACTACTACTCAAACTTTATTGAAGTAGATTGCTTACGTGACATCAATAGTGACCAAATCATAAAAATGCTTGTAAAGCCCAATTTGCACGATATGGAATACCTGACATCCTCATTTCAGACAATGGCCCTCAGTTCTCCAGTCAAGAATTTAAAGAATTTTACAGGTATTACTAATTTTCTCAAGAAACCAGCAGTTACGCACAATCTAATGGGAAAGCTGAAAAAGCGGTGCCAACTGTAAAAAACATACATAAAAGACCACTTTGGATAAACAAGACTATCATCTTGCGTTGTTGGAACTTCGCAACACTCCGACAGATGACATCATAGGATCCCAGCACAGAGACTGATGGGAAGAAGAACGAAAATACTACTACCAACATCAGAAAAGCTATTAGACCCTAAAACAATCCCACCCAGAGCAGTAAAATGGGAAATTCAAAAGCAACAAAATCGGCAAAAATATTACTATAACCGACATTCCAAACCTATGAAGGAACTCGTACCTGGTGACAATATATGCTTCAGCGGTGGTCAAATTTGGAGTCCTGCAGTCATCACA